>Ga0208904_1000021_pt1 | contig 171281 bp, 166 predicted proteins | sample AntAceMetag02UKB_FD_184774 | JGI IMG/M metagenome (GOLD analysis project Ga0208904, IMG submission 184774) | Saline lake microbial communities from Ace Lake, Antarctica - Antarctic Ace Lake Metagenome 02UKB (SPAdes) (version 2) | ecosystem: Environmental > Aquatic > Non-marine Saline and...
CTTAGACAGAAAAGTTCCGGCTCAAATATATTTTTCTAAATAATTTTTAAAAAAGTCGATTATTAATTAAAATTCATAACCCACCTTTTTAAACAGGTTTACCTGTCTAGACAAGGGGTACAGTTTAGTAAGCACAATTTTGTAAAATGGTAATTTTGACGGGGATGGGACGAAATGCAATTAATTCTCATCCCTGTTATTTTTTGGCTAATATTAAACAAAAAACGAACGACGTGTGTCGGTCGCTTTCACAAAATTCATTGGCTCCGAATTCTGGATGAAATCCGAACTTTTTTTAAAGAAAATCCGTTTGCGGATTTTTGATCAGCGTTTCCGCTCGCCTAGACGGCGAAGCCAAAACAGAAATTTTTTCATTACTTTATTTTTTTTAGCCCGCCCATTTATATTTTCTTAAATAGGAGATGAAAAATTTTCTGTTTTGGTTTCCTCTTAATCAGAGGAAAGCGGAAACGCTATTGATTAAAGATTAAAGATTTTTTTTCGTGCCTACGGCACGATTTTAAAGCCCCTTTTTTTCTCCGCCTTTGGCGGAGTGATTTTTCTTTTCGGGCTTCGCCCGATTTTTTTAATATAAAAAACTAATCTATTATGTCCGCCTATTCCTTCATATTTTTCTTTAAATTATCAAACTCATCCCAAAATAATCCTTCATCTTTGTTTATCTTATTTGGTCTAATTCCGATAAAATTATCTACAATCACTTTATTAGTTTCTTTATTTTCCCAATTTCTTAATCTGTCCATTAAATCTTTATACTCTTTTGTGTGCCTTTTGTAACTAGGCTTTAAAGCCTTTATAGACTTCAAAGATAATTCAATAATCTGTATACTATTTTCGCATCTTAATAATTCAAATAATAAATATATAAAATCATTTTGGAGGGTTGAATTCAAAACATCAAACAAATAAACTATTGAATTTATACAACTTACATGATTTTCATCAATAACCCTTGATGGTTCTCTTAAAAAATCTAAAACATCTTTTGCTATTTCTCTCTTTTTTTCATCACTCAAAAAAGTTGTGCCTTGCAAAAATCGAAGGCCAGTCAACGATGAATTTGTATTATCACTTTTCAATAAAAAAATTATTTGTGATACGGCAATATTCTTTATATTTGCATCACTGTTTATTTTTAAATTTTGATTAACAAATTCGTAAATATTTAATCTACTTTCTGGTTGAGAAATTTTATCTGCTTTTTCTAATAAAAACCTTACTATTTTTATCTTGTCTGGCAAATTTCCTTTTGAGCTGTTGATAAAATCTATTCCACTATCGATTTTATTTTCTATTACATATACTAAAATCTTATTTTTTAATTCTTCATTAGCAATATTATAGATGACTCTTAAAAGTTTATCATCATCTATAATTCTAGGAAAAAAACTATCCATATATTCTAATAAAACTTTTTGAGTATATGATAATTTCCAATCATTCAAGATGCCTTCTATACTAACATGACTTGCGTGCTGAAAAAATTGATTTATTAATTCATGGATACTGTCTTTTTCTACGCCATCCAAATTATCTTCATATTTTTTTAAAATATTTATTAAAATACTTTTATCCTCATGATCAGAAATGTCGTTAAATGCTTGTATAAAATATTGTACTTGTTCTCTTTTGTCTTCAACATCAATCTTATTGAACTGCATTTTAAATAAATCAAATATTTTACCAACAGCTTGAAATAAAATATTTTTTTCTTCTCTATATGTTGGTGAATCACTATTTTCCTTTTTAGTTATTGATGTAATTTGATTATATAAATTTTTAAATAAAGCTCCCTCTATTATAAATTTTCTATACTTTACTAAAGTTAATAACTGATTACTCAAATTGTTGTTATTCAATGTATTTATAAATTGTTCAAAAGTTTTCGCTGTAATAAATTGCCTTTGTTGATTATAATTTTTGTATAAATTAATAACTTCAATATCTTTGCCAAAATATTGTTCTATAACATTAGAAATGTTTATTATTTCTTCTTTTTTTAAGAGTTTGCTATGCTTAACAAAATTCTTTAATATACTTACCAACAAATCTCTTTTGTTGGGTTTTCTTAATTCTTCTTGTTCAATAGCGGCAATATAACGAACAATTATCTTTGAAATTAATGTCTTATCTATTTTTTGATGTAATAATAAAAAAGTAAATATAATATCAACGGGAATCTCAAAATAAAACCGCCATAATTTTATATCCAGTGTTTCTATACAAACTTCAAAATATTGTTTTTTATTAATTTCAATTTTAGAATTAGCAAAAAACAACAATTGGGTAATAAAAATATTAAACAAAATATCTTCGTGACTATTTTTATATTTTTTTAAAAGGTCAACAATATAATCAACTAATGCGACTACTTCAGTTTCTTGAGATGCTATTTTTTTAAATTCAGTAAAATTTTTATCAACCAGATTACCTCTTAAATCTTTAGAATTTTTCAATTTACTTGATATTACCGGCTCCTTAAAATAAATAAATGGCTCTGCGTCATCTACTTTCACTCTACTAGTACTATTCATAAAATCTACAAATCTTTTATGATTATCAATATCTTCTTTATAAACAATAGATTCTGGTTTATTCCATTTATTTTTTAGTCTTTTATATGCGAAAGGAAATTTTTCTTTGATCACTAGAATTTTTGCAAAATAACCAATTTTTTCACTACCTAAAACTTCGTCGGCAACAGGTGTCTTGGATACAACTAAAATAATAGAAATAAAATTATTAATAAATTGCTTTATTTCTCTTGGATTATTATGGAAAGCCGAACTTATCACTAATTTAATATCTTCATTATTGAGATATTTTGCTACATCGCCCGTTTGCTCTATTAATTTTTCAGTATACTTTTCTAAATCAACAGCAATAAATTCAGGCGTGTATATTATTAAGTTAAAAAGTTTTCTCAAAAACTCTGACGGATCAAAATTATTATTATCATCGGCATAAAACTGTTTTATTTGATTATTTAGGGCATCATCGTCACAAGGCACTATAAAAATAATATCTTTATTGCACTCTTTTGGATTAAGAAAAGTTTTTATGGTTGATAAAATTTTTATTGCTACATCTCCCTGAACCCTATCTATATTATCAAAAACAATTATTATCTTTTCGTTATTTTTTATTGAATCGATTATTTCACTAAATAACTTTTCAAATTGCTCTGGAGAATTTAATCTCTCTTCTTTTTCGGTTATTTCTTTGTTTTTTATTGTTGGAAATATCAATGCAAAAATATCATTTATGAACCTTTCAAACAATTTAGAAAAAAGAGGTTTTATTATGCTAATGGCAAAAATTGAAAAAATAGTTATTGAGAATAATGAATTGAATAAAAATTTAATATTTTCAGTAAAATCAAACCTCCAATCTACAAAGCCCCACAACAATAATATAATCAATAAGCCACTAAAAATTTTCCAATTATCTTTTAAAATTGCTTTCCAGTTTACAGCATTTGTATTTTCTGAAATTGCGCGTTTTTTATAAACAGTTTTATATAATTTAGAATTTATTTTATCTTTAATTTTTTCAAATTTTTCCTCATCAACTTTAATGTTTTTTTCTTTTTGAATAAAATCAATTAACCCCAGTAAAAAAATTCTTCTTAATGAATCTTCTTGATATTTCCATGTATCAAAAATAAAAATTGGGTAGCCTAAATCGTCTTTTAAAGAGTCTATAATTGTACTCTTGCCAGATCCCCAACTTCCAAATAATCCAATTGTATGAACACAAGACTTGTCTTTCAAAATTTCTTTAATAGCTGGTGAAAAATATTTATGATAAAAATCAAAATACTCTGGGTGTTCAGAATTAATTGACTCGTCTTTTAATAAATTAAATTTTATTTCCATATAATTAACTATATTCATTTTGTGTAAGTATTTCATATCCGACTTTACCAGAAAATAAATCTTGAGGAATTTTTGATAATCTTGTTTTTGTGGCCCTTATCGCATGTTCTGAACTATCAACACCAATCCAGTTTCTGCCTAATTCTTGAGCCGCGATCAAAGTTGTGCCAGAACCACAAAAACAATCCAAAACTAAATCATTTTTGTCTGAAGATGATTTAATAATCAATTTTAACAAATCCAAATTTTTTTCTGTTGGATATGTTGGACATTGAGGGTCTTTAAATTCCCAAATATCCTGCATTTTCTTTCCAACTCTTTCATCAATATAAATCTTTTTTCGTGGCACTCCACTTTTTGACCATTCAATCAATCCTTGCTTATCCCATTCTTCTAAAACTTCGGGAGCACTTCTCCAGTGTCGTCCTTTTGGAGGTTTTTTTCCTTTCCACTCTTGTGATGTTTTCCCGTTGCTTGTTTCTCCAGGGGCATGCAATGGAATAGTTGTATATCTACGACCATTCTTATCAAGTTTTTTAAAAAGTTTTTCAACATCTTCTTTGGTATATGCAACTTTTGGATCATTCCATTTTTGATTTTCAGATTTTGAATAGAAAAGAATTAAATCTTTAATATTTCCGTACGCCTTACGATTAAAATTTTTAGGATTACACTTAATGCGGGCAATATCGTTTCTAAAATTATTCATTCCAAAAATTTCATCCATTATTATTTTTACATAGTGACCAATTTTATAATCAATATGCAAATAAATAGATCCGTCATCGGATAACAATTCACGTATAAGAATCAGTCGTTCTCTCAGAAAATCCAAAAAATCAGCCCCGACTAACTTATCGCTGTATGCAATACTACCCTCATTGCTTTGACTAATTGTATTGGCTCTGTCTCCATCAATCTTAAAGTCTCCATTCGTAGCAAAGGGAGGATCAATATAAACTAGATCAACTTTTCCCTTCAACTTATAATCATCAAGCAATGTTTTTAAAATTTCTAAATTATTTCCTTGAATGAGTTTATTTTTACAAACATTATTCCTGTCAACTTTTTTTAATGTTGCTTTTGAGATATTTTTTAAAATATCTTCCTCACTTTTTTTATTTTCGTAATAAATAATCATGATAGTTTTAAAGTTGGTATAAAAATTCTCGTAACACCAACGCACTCATAATATTATAATTTTTGAGTTTTGTTGTTACTTCTTTATACATTTTATTTTTACCTTTTATATATATGACCCCATCAAGAATTGCTATAATTTCAGCTTTAACATTTCTTGCTTTAATCGTTGTAATAGCATCATTAAATTGAGCATTTTGATGCCCACCAAAATCAGTTAAAAACTTAGCTTCCCCAATAACATACTTCCCATTAAATCTCCCAACAAAATCTAGTCCTTTATTTCTTTTGTAGTTTAAATGTTCTTTAGCAAAAGACATCATTTCTGCATCTCCTCCGTCAAGAATTGCATTACCTTTAAATTTCAAAAAATCGTCAAGTTTTAGTGGTTGAACACCTAATGCTTTTTTATTTAACCATCTACGAAACAAAGGGCCAATTTGCCGATTAGTTTCTTTTGGCTCTGAACATTTTGAAAAAACATTATCAAGACCCATTTCGTAAATACGTCCACATAAACGATTTATCGTTTCGGGATTTCTATTAATCGCTGAGTTGTCTCGCTTTAAATAAGCCACGTAGGAATCCTTGATAGGAAAAAGATCAAGATTTAATAAATTTTTAATGAGTTCGTCGTTATTTTTTTTTACAAAAGAATCTTCGACTTTTTTCCATAAACCATTATCCACTTCTCTTATTCCTTCTGGAATAGTGGGATAAACTTGAAACAAATCGTCAAGATAACTTTTTTGACCAGCATAATCTATACTTAATTTTGTCCAATAATTCATATTTTTTTATTTAATTAAATCATCAACCCCAACCTCAAGTGCTTTAGCGATCTTGGTTAGAGTTTCAATAGTAGGATTTTGATTAACACCATTTTCAACTTTTACAATAGTATTAAGCGATAAATCAGCAAGACGAGCTATTTTCTCAAGAGAATAACCTCTTTTATTTCTTAACTTCTTTAAATTGCTTGAAATATTATTTGACATAATTTTAATTATTGTTTAACATTATAGTATATAGAATATAATATATAATACTCTTTCTTGATACTATAATCATAGCTAATTTCAACAATTTTGTAAATAACCCTCAAGAACTTCCAATTACTGTATATAAATAGGTTAATTACACATTTTGCAAAACAAAATGTCCCTAAAAATCGGGCGAAGCCCGAAAAGAAAAATCACTCCGCCAAAGGCGGAGAAAAAAAGGGGCTTTAAAATCGTGCCGTAGGCACGAAAAAAAATCTTTAATCTTTAATCAATAGCGTTTCCGCTTTCCTCTGATTAAGAGGAAGCCAAAACAGAAAATTTTTCATCTCCTATATTCAAACGAACGAGAGAAGTGGAAAGTGGAGCGAAGCGGAACTTTACATTTCCGAGTGAGAGAAGAATATATGCTTGTCATATTTAAGAAAATATAAATGGGCGGGCTAAAAAAAATAAAATAATGAAAAAATTTCTGTTTTGGCTTCGCCGTCTAGGCGAGCGGAAACGCTGATCAAAAATCCGCAAACGGATTTTCTTTAAAAAAAGTTCGGATTTCATCCAGAATTCGGAGCCAATTTGTATGTTTAGAATTTTTTATATTTTTCTCCCCGCTTTCGCGGGGACAAGCAAGTGCCCTTTGGGCACTAAAGCCCCATTTTATAATAATCTGCCACACTGAGTTGAGCTCAATAAATAATTCCCGTTCCCGCAAAATGCGGTTCGCTCAAGTTTACTTGAGATTTCGCGAAAGCGAAAAAGCCAATCTTTTTTTCTCGCCCCTTAAAGGGCGAGTTGCAAAGATATAATTTATCCAAAAACGATATCTATTAAAAAAATAATTTTACAAAACATATGAACAACTACTTTCTCTACATTAGAAAATCAACTGACGAAGATGACAGACAAGTTTTGTCGCTGGAATCGCAAGAAACAGAATTGCTTGAGCTTGCAGAAAAAGAAAAAATTAGTGTGGTTGATACTTTCCGCGAGTCACAGACTGCCAAAGAGCCGGGTCGTCCTATTTTTAACGATATGCTAGCTAGAATTGAGCAAGGTGAGGCTGACGGGATTGTATCTTGGCACCCCGACCGGCTGGCTCGCAATTCAGTTGATGGCGGTAAAATTATTTTTTTAATAGACAGCGAGAAAATAAAGTTTTTAAAATTTCCTACATTTTGGTTTGAAGCCACGCCACAAGGTAAATTTATGTTAAATATCGCTTTTGGACAGTCAAAATATTTTGTTGATAATCTTTCAGAGAATACCAAAAGAGGTTTAAGGCAAAAATTAAGGAGAGGCGAAATGCCAGGCCCTGCCCCGCTTGGATATCTTAACGATCTGCGAAATCATACAATTGTCAAAAATCCTGAAAAATTTCGCCTCGTTAAAAAGATTTTTGCCTTATACTCAACAGGAAACTATTCTCTGAAAGATTTAAGAAGCAAAATTTTTGACATCGGCTTGTTATCTCGAAAAAATAAAATGCTTTCAATTTCAGTAATACAAAATGTTTTGCGTAATCCTTTTTACTATGGAGTGTTTAGATACAATGGAGAACTTTATCAAGGAAAGCATCAGTCAATGATTACCAAGAAACTTTTTGATAAATGCCAAAGTGTTTTATCTGATCGTTCTCATCCGCACAAAAGAGGAGTTAGGGAATATGCTTTTCGTGGACTTTTGTTTTGTGGAGAATGCGGGTGTGCCATAACTTCCGAAACACAGAAAGGACATAACTATTATCGTTGTACGAAAAAGAAGGGTAAATGCTCACAGAAATATATCCGCGAGGAAGTTTTGGCAGATCAGATAAATAAACAAATTCAAAAAGTTTCTTTATCTCCGTCTTTGGCTGACAAGATGATTATGGAGTTGGATAAAGATAAGGAGCAAGAAGCCAAAGACGGAGCTGTTTTTGCTCAAAATCTAAAATCTCAAGTTAAACAGCTTGTGGATAAGTTAGATGTGCTGTTGGACACGCATTTAGACGGGACAATTAACAAAGACGAATATATCGCTAAAAAACAAAAAATCCTCAACCATAAGATTGAGATTTCAGAGAAATTAAGAGATTTTGAGCAAAAGGGTAATCATTGGCTCGAACCTGCTAAGAAATTCATTTTAGACGCTAAACAAGCCGGAATTATATCTTTGCAGAAAAATCTTTTTGATAAAAAAGATTTTCTAAAAAAGATTGGCTCGAACCGCATTTTGCGGGAACGGGAATTATTTATTGAGCTCAACTCAGTGTGGCAGATTATTATAAAATGGGGCCTTAGTGCCCAAAGGGCACTTGCTTGTCCCCGCGAAAGCGGGGAGAAAAATTTAAAAAATACAAATCATACAGATTGGCTCGGGGACAGGGAATCGAACCCCGATTGCGAGTACCAGAAACTCGCGTCCTACCGTTAGACGATCCCCGAATAATTACTCTACCACCTCTCCCCCGAACGATTCTAATACATTTTCCAAAATATTATTTTCTGTAACCTTTGTCTCACTTAAATTCTCGTTCTTAGCCTCACTGCTTGCCAAAGCTATTTCTAGATCAGCCAACTCGCTTGGTTTCAGGGTTTTTGCCGTAACTTTGATATCTTCCCCTGTAACTTCTTTTAAAGCCTCTTCAAACACCTGTTTATTGCTATTAGTCTCAAATCTACTTTTATGCAAATCATACTTAAAACCGATATCTAGAGCTCCGCCACTAATTTTGACTGGCCAAACCATCTTTTCATTGATAAAAGTAAGATCTCTGGTTTTCTTATGCCCTGTCTTAACTATTTTTGACCATTCTCTCTTAATTTTTTCAAAATCTAATTGATTGACAGTCTCTCCCTGCTTGCCTTCTTTTTTTACTGCCGTTTTTATACTCTCAGGCTTTTCTTTCACTACTGCCTGCTCATCTTTTATAGCTGGATTCCTAAAAACAGGTGCTTTCTTGACATTAATTCCACTTTCACTCTCTACTCCGCAAACCTTCATCACGCACATTTCAAGTGGTAAAGATACAATTGGAGATGATTTCATGTCTTGGTTAGCCCGCAATAAAAATTCCATTATCTGCAATAATTTACCACTAGTAGTAAATTCAAGCAAACTATTTATCTGCTTTTCTGTCTGACTGTCAAAACCAAGTAATCCTGCTTTGTCAACCTCCACCTTAATCAAAATCAGCTTTCGCAAAAATTCAATAAACTCTTTCAAAAATACAGGCAAACTAATGCCATCGTCCACTAACCTACCGACAAAATCAAGTCCTGCGCTTAAATTACCACGCAAAAGAATTTCACTAAATTCCAAAATTAATTTAGCCTCAGACATAGGCAACACCAAAGCCGCTTGTTCTTTAGAAATACTCTTACCGCCTAAAGACAATACTTGGCCAAGCATTGATTCCGCGTCCCTCATACACCCTTCTGACTTTGAAGCTATCGCGCTATATACCTCATCATCAAGCTTTGTTCCCTCACTTTCCGCCAATCTTTTCAATCTTTTAATCTGCTCTTGAGCCGGCAATTTCTTAAAATCGAATCTTTGACATCGAGAAATGATGGTTTCTGGCACTTTATGAATCTCTGTGGTACATAGAATGAACGCAACATGAGCGGGTGGCTCTTCAAGCGTTTTTAAAAGTGCATTAAAAGCAGAAGTCGAAAGCATGTGCACTTCATCTATTATAAAAACCTTAAATTTAGATTTATGCGGAGCAAACCTGGTACTCTCTATAATATTCTCTCGTACATTATCCACTCCTGTATGCGAAGCTGCATCAATCTCCAGTAAATCCAATGATTTACTTGCCATAATATCTTTACAACTTAAACACTCATTACATGGCTCAGATTCCCCTTCTTTCCTTTTCTCACAATTCAATGCTTTGGCAAACAAACGTGCAGCAGTTGTCTTGCCCAGTCCTCTCGGACCACAAAATAAATAAGCATGCACAAAACTACCTTGCTCCAATTCACTTTGCAAGGTTAATTTAATATGATTTTGGCCTACCATCTCAGAAAAACTCTTAGGCCTATATTTCCTATAAATTGAAGCCATAAAATTTAAATACTCCTTAATTATATCCTAATGTATTTTGCTCCAAAAATCAAATCTCCCGTTGATTGAAACGGGAGAATAATATATCTTATCAAATTTTACCACCCTATATATCTTCCAATCCCTGCCTGTCTCCTCCGCCAAGCCCATCATTAGCCTGGGGAACAGCGTTAGCTTCATTATCTACGGGTTTATTGTCAACTTGACTAACATCACTTACATCAACTGCATTGCTAGCTGCAAAAATATCCTTTGGCTGACCGAAAACAGGTTCGGGGTTAGCCGGAGCACTCGGTGCAACTGCCTCACTCTCTTCTGGAATTGGCTCAGCAGTAGCGGGCTCAGCACTTGGAGCTTCAGGTGTTAAAAATTCATTTTTCTCAGGCTCATCAGCGGCCACGCTCGCCTCACTAAGCTTAGCATCTGTCTCTTCTGTTTTTATTTCTTCTGGCAAACCGCTCTTCTCAACAACAGCTTCCGCTTGCTCTTTGTTTTCTTCCGTTGCAGTTCCCTGCTCTAAGCTTGCTTCAGGAGGAATACTCCCCTCATCTATGCTAAAAATATTCTCAACTGCTGCCCATTCGCTTTCTTTATCTTTAGGTACAAGTATAGTTGCACTATTACCAACTTCTCCTTTAAAATATGTTATAGAGGCTGTTAACACCTTATATGATTTACCATCCACCAATACCCTAAAATCCCCTGTTTCTTCATCAATAGCCAATTTACCAGTTAATCTATCACGTTCTAGCGGATTAATTTGCTTATATACAAAAGAACCATCAGTCGTAATAGTCAACTTTAATCCATCCCCTTCAATCATCTTTGATTTTGAGGCATAATTAGCCGGTACAGAATATTTCTTACCATCTGGTCCAACCATGTTTTGTCCATCAAAAATACCCTCAATTACCTGCCCTTCTTCACTTTGCGAAATAGAACCAGCAACTTTAGCCTGGCTAGCCACATCATGTGCCACCTCACCACCAACTAAATTATCCAAAATCTGCCTGGCTTGCTGCAATGATATTTCAGCTCCTTCAACCAGACTTTTAAGCTCTACGAGCTTTTTATCTGTATTAGACATATTTTTATTTTTATTTGATAACTTTTTCTTAATTTATACACAATTTAATTGTAAAACAAAAAATATCAAAAGTCAAAACCAATTAATTTATAGCAAAATTCTAACCATCTTCAACTTACTAATTACCATCTTCTATTTTAGCCAAATCATCATTAGTGATGCCCAGAGCCAATGAGGTAAATAAATTAATTACATTACCAAAGGTAACTTCCCAGCGCTTAGCACCTTGGTCGACGTACCAAATTCTGCCCCTGTCATCAACTTGGAGTAAAAGCTTGCCAACTAGCCTATTTGATAATTTCGTATTTACATTGACTAAATCATTACCCCGATTAGCTGGATCAGATGCTATTTCCGGATTATATCCATTCATCACTTCTTCTTTATCATTATATCCATCCCCATCGCTATCTTTATCTGCACTCACCGAACTTGGATTAATTAATATTTGATTTATATCAGCGTCATTAACACCCAGCGCCAATGTTTGGAACAAAGTTAATACATTACCGAATGTAACTTCATATTTTTTTAAATCTTGGGGATAAACATAGAAAATTTTACCTTTATCTTCAACGGCTAAAAGCAGCCGGCCAGAAAGACGTTGGGATATTTCGCCACTTGGAGGCAAAGAGGGTTGTGGGACGACAGGAGAAATCAGAACTTGACCCAAAGTCGCAAACGAACGACTGCCAATTTCTTGTCCATCAGCACTAATCCTATAATAATAAATGGAGCCAGGCGCTAAATTATTTAGATTAATTTGATGATCACGCGAAGCTATTTTATTATAAGCCACCAAATTTCTCCCATTAGCAGTATCTTCCATACCATACTGAATATGCGACACAACTAGTTGATCTGTTTTAAAATAGACTATCGCCGAATTAGCAGTAATGTTTTTTGCTTGTACTTCATAAATTTTCCCTTGCAGTTCGTCAACCCCTGCTATTATTGTCTTAGCCAAAATATTATTATTTTCATTAGATTCAACTATCGCACCCTCCCAATCTATTTGTGCCGTCACCTCATAAAGCCCGTCTTGTAGATCAAAATAGCTTGTTAAATATCCCTCCGTATTATGGCACTCGCCTGGTTCAGGAACCAAAGAAACATAATTACTCGAATCCGATTTACCAGTATGTATTTTATTGTTAGCGGTCATTTTAATATAAAACCAATCACCTGTTCCAAATCTATTCTTTTGCATTCCAGTGCCAATATTACAATAAGTGGCTCGAAGCAATGGGCCATCACGATAAATATCTCTGATAACTAAATCCGACTTTTTATCAGTGTCTGTTATCAAAACAGATCCTGTCTGATAATGATATTCCAAATTATTATTATTCTCATTGGCTTCTAGAACGCTATTATCCCTATCAACCTCTATATTCAAGTTTGGATAAGTACTCGATGAACCATACGAGTTATTAATAATTTTAGACACGCTCGATTGGGCAGGAATAAGGGCGCTAAAGCTATAGTAATCAACATAGGTGCCCCCGTCTAAATCACGTAGTGATACCATGAAACTACCGTTATAATCATCTGAACCGTTATTACTAATAATTAAATCTAAGCCGCCATTAGTCCACACTGCTCCAGTCGGTTCTAGGTCAATATTTTTGGATGCATCCTTAAAATGATATGTTAAATTATTATTATACTCATTCGTTTCTTTAATTTTGTTGTTATAATCCACTTTAATACGTAAATTTGGATAGTGATCGGCGGAACCGTACAAAGTATGAATAATCTCATTGGTTATACTACCACCAACATAAATTGTACCATTAAAAGTATGGTAATCCACATAACTTTGTCCGTCTAAATCATATAAGGCTACAGTAAAACTTCCAATATAGGCTGAATTACCATTATTTTTTATACTTAATCTTAATCCCTCATCAGTCCAATAAGCCGATACCGGCTCTAAATCATAAGTACCGCTTGTGGGCACAATATCTTTCGCTTCACACTTTACATTATGTATGGCATTAGTATTGTACGTAGTGCATCCATCACGTGAGTTATGACCACAACCCTGATATTCCCCATTATGTTTATTAAAACAAACGTAATCATAATCATAGTCTTTACACATTTTAAAATATTGGCTTTTACTGCTATCCGCTTCTAAAACACCACACGTTTTACTGTCGTCAGTACCGCCTATATAAATATTTTTTGCTGCTTTATTATTATACTCATTTGATTCAGAAATATTGTTTTCTGGATCAATCACAACCTGAATATGTAAGTTACCCTCACCAATACCGCCAGTCCCACTTTTTATGTCCTTAATAGTACAGCTACTACCGTTTGACCAATTAGCCGGCAAGTGGCTATATTCTTGTCGACAATCAACCTGCTCTACACCAGCCATATACCATTTTATATAAAAGGTGGGGACTATCTCCGCCTGACTGTCATTTTTAGCATAAACAGAAAAAGTTACAGTATCTCCCGGTAATATATGACTTTTGCTAGCAGTGACTCCGGTGGTAAATTTCAAATCACTCCGATCAGCCATAAATTTTTGACTATAAGTATTATTATTCTCATTGGACTCCTCAACGCTATTTTCAGTGTCAACAACTGCTTTAATTAAATATTCAACCCCCTCATCAAATTCGACATCAGCCAACAAATAATTTTGTTTATTAAAAATAATTTCTTTTTCCTCACCTGGCATAAGATAACTTTGGTTATCAAATAGGTGATTAAAACCGGCAGTCATTCCCGCTCCATATTTATTGCCTATCCGGCAATCACTAGGCTGGCAATTATCAATTTCCGAAAAATTAGTACCGTAAGTCAAACTAACAATATTATTAACCAAATCAGCATCGCCGTCGCCTATATTCTTTATGGAAACTCCAATTTGATAACGACCATAAATATCTTCACTTTTAGGCAACACTCTAATTTTATTCACAATCAAATCGGACTCATCAACCCCTGATTTAAAAGTTGCATCATCGGTTGTCACATTGTAATAATTATCAAATAATATCCTATAATGATAAGTTAAAGATGGCGTCACGTTAAGCAAGACATGATATCTGCTTTCTCCGTCATTAGTCGCGCTTGTCTGATATTTATACCTCGCATCACCCCACATATTAAGAAAATCTTGACCTCCAGCCCAGCGCACTATCGGGTTTACTATCCCCGGCGCCCTAAAAGAAATTTTGGTCTGATGATCAGTAATGTTTTCAACTTCTACATCTGTAATTGCAGGCGCTTGTGATAATGGCAATACACTAAAATCATCTGTGTTTGCATCATTATTATCTTCGTTAGACTCGTCAACCTCTCCATTATAATCAATATATACCATTACATAGTACTCTTTCTCTTCCAATTTCGCTCCCCTGTTAAAAGCATCATGAGAAAGCTCAACATTCATTGATTCGCCTGCCCCCAACTCTTCTATACCTTTTGCCGGACCACTCACAAGTAAATTAGTAGCAGCATCCATTAAATTAAAATGAATATCAAAATCCTTAGCAGTCACGCTTCCCTGGTTTTTAACCATGGTATAAATCATCGTACCATCGAAATGATAGCCAGCATACAAATTGTTACCTTCCCGATAATCCAAACTTTCAACAATTAAATCGGGCTTAGCTTCTACGGCCGTCGTCAATTTAGGCGAAACTAAAAATTGACCAGTAACCAAAACAATACCAAGACAGATAATAAACAATTTTTGGGTTGTATTTGCCATAAAACACACTATTTAAATTTTTAAAAATAACCTTATTATTACCCTAATAATACAACAAATTATGTTAAAAATCAATTACTAAAATACCACTCAGCAATCTCCCTAAATACCGGTACTGCCACACTACTACCCTCTCCGCCGTTTTCAATAAGCACGACCATCACTATACGCGGTGAGTCATAAGGGGCAAAGCCAGTAAACCAAGCGTGTGTCTCTCTATCTCCCCCAACTTGAGCCGTACCAGTCTTGCCTGCCGCACTCACCGGCAAATAAGCTAAAGACTTAGCAGATCCAGATAATACAGCCTGACGCAATCCTTTACGCACTATTTCAATATTTTTCTGATCAACAAACCCTTCATCTATTATATAATCAGGCACATCTGTAATAACACTCCCTGCCTTACTATCAACCATGTCTTTTATAAAATGTGGCCTATACAAAGTGCCACCATTGGCAATTGCTCCCATATAAGAAACTGCCTGCAATGGACTAACTAAAATATCGCCCTGGCCAATAGCCAGATGATAGGTATCTCCAATATACCAATTTTCTTGTTTTTTTTCTTCTTTCCATTGTTTGCTTGGCAAAAACCCACTCGCCTCACCTGGCAAATCAACGCGCAATTTCTCTCCCAAGTTAAATTTACGAGCATAATCCGTAATACGCGCTACTCCAAGTCCCGTAAAATCATTGTATCCCCCGCCGATATAGTAAAAATAGGTATTAACTGATTCAGCCAAGGCTCGAACCACATTAACTCGTCCATGTCCTCCATATTTCCAATCAGGGAAAAACCACCTATCAAGAGCTAAACCGCCAGTTGATAAAAAAGTTTTTTGCTCATTAACTAATCCCTCTTCCAAAGCAGCTATCGCAACAATTGGCTTAAAAATTGAACCAGGAGGATAAGTGCCTGAAACAGCTCTGTTAAATAGAGGCTCTCGTTCGTCAGATAAATAATTCTCATAAGCCTGGGCAGAAATCCCGGCACTAAAAAAATTATTATCAAAATCAGGCAAACTCACCATGGCTAAAATCTCGCCAGACTGGGGATCCATTATAATACCAACTCCTCCTCCTTCAGTATATGAATTACGTATGGCCTTGCTTAATGCTTCTGTCAATTTTTGTTGCAGCTCAAGATCAATTGATAAAATCAAACTATTTCCCGCCTGAGATTCAATCTTATTTAAAATCTTTTTTGGTCCACCCATGGCGTCCACTTCAATCTCCTGCTTGCCATTCGTGCCTCGTAAATCATCCTCATAAAAAAACTCTACGCCACTTTTACCGATATATGCGTTTAATTCATAATTCCTATGTGCATATTTTTGAAGCTCATTACTGTTAATACGACCCACATAACCAAGCACATGAGCCAAGCCACTCTTTTCTAAATAATCCCTGCGTGTTTCCGTTTTAACCATTATACCAGGCAAACTATCCTCCAAAATTTCAAGCATAACCACTTCCTTATGTTCTAAATCTTCTTTTACAAGCACGGCTGAATAACTCGAAGATTCAGACCCGTCAAACATTTGAGCTATCTCCTCTTGCTCCATATTGATATTTTGAGATAACTTAAAAATCAATTCATTTCGTGGTTCCTCTTCCTCTGGTAAATCAGCTGGTATAAAATATAAAGAAAGCTTGGGCACATTTTTAACCAACGGCTTATTAAATCTATCGTAAATTATGCCACGTTCAGCTTGCACACTCTGGACTCTCACTCGATTGCCTCGGGCAATCGAGCTATACTTCTCGCCTGAAACCACCTGCACCCAAAAAAGACGCACAAGAATAATAAACAAAAGCAAAATAACTAACCAAAAAGACACAATTATTTTATTACGATCAATTCCAGGAGACAAACGCTCTTGGAATTTACCAACAAAATAACTGTCTCCTTCTTCGCGCATACCACTAAAGCCCTTAACTCGACCAACTTTTTCTTTAATTTTAAATGGATCATTCTCACTCATAAATACTATTATTAATGCAACAAATCTCCTTTTAAACCTCGCTTAAATTTCGGTATAAATATATACACAAAAAGTACAAAAAAACTGGTAATTACAAATTGATAAAAAATATTAAGCCAATACCGTGAAGCTATGGCATCTCCCCAAACAAAGTCACCCAGACTTAATCTAGTCAAAAGCACTAAAGTATATATTAAATGCCACACAAAAATCACAATCCAATTTAATATTAAAAAAGATAATAAACTCTTATTCTGCAACACACTATGTTTAAAAAATTCCAAAACCACAAAACATACTAAAAAAATCAAGGTAAACAAACCAAAAAATGTACTGGCATAAATATCCAATATCAAGCCCAAAATAAGTGACAAAGAAAAAGACAATCGTCTAATTAAGAAAAAAGAAACAAAAACAAAAAACAAAAGAGGGATATTTATAATCCCCTCAATATTCATACCAAACGCCGGCAAAAAAGCCACCTGAATTAAAACAGCTATAATACTCAAAAAAATAACACCAAAAAACTTAAACATATATTTATTAATTCACCGGTAATATCACTGTAACTATTCTCACTTGACTATAATCCGCTGCCGGCTTAATCAGCGCTTCTTGCCACAAGCTCTCTTCTCCTCTAATAATTTGTACGATTTCACCGACCAATAATCCTCGCGGTATGTCAATCTCTAATCCTGAAGTGCCAACCATATCACCCTCTTTAATTTCAGACTCTTTGGGCAACATATCGATTTTAACACTCATATTATGTTCTCCATGAGCAACGCCTAGATTGGACTGCTTAGCTGCAACCACTACAGCTACTCGGCTACGATTATCCTGCAATAATCTCACATGTGAAAAATTTTCCTCTACCTTAACTATTTTACCAATCATAATTCCTTCTCCTGTAGTTACGGCCAATCCATTCCTAATCCCATCTATCGCGCCCTTATCAATCAGAACATCTTGAGTCTCATAATTTAAACTTCTGCCAAGCACGCGTGCTACCGTATAAGGATAATCTTCATTGTCAAAAAAATTAAGCTTAGCGCGCAAAAGTTCATTTTCTTCAGACTTTTCGCGTAAAGCAATATTTTCTCGCGCCAACTTAGTCAATTCCATTCGCAATTCTTCATTCTTTGATATATAATCATCTTTAGTTAAATAAAAACTAAAAAAATCAGCTAAACCATTAGCCAAAAAACCGAACGATCTCTCCATCGGATTTAAAATCATTGCAACATATTTCTCAGTGTATTTGCCTAATCCTGCATAATGACCGCCAATAAAAACAATAGCGACCATAACAAGAATAATTATAGATTTTTTAAAAACAATTTTTTTCATATAAATTCTTTTACATAATTATCTTACCAAATTATATACTTTATGTAAAAAAACGCTTAGATAAAAGCGTTTTTTATATAATTAAATATTTTTCTCAATTATCCTTGAGCTGACGGAATAAGTACATCTTGAAGTCCCTCAACATCCTCTAAGATTAAACCAGTTCCACGTACCACGCAAGTCAACGGATCATCAATTACGATTACAGGAATTTTAGTTTCTTGCTTGACTAAAGCGTCTAAACCACGCAACATCGCCCCACCGCCAGACAATACTACTCCCCTCTTATATATATCAGCTACTAATTCTGGCGGAGTAGATTCAATAGCATTTTTAATATTTGTAACAATGGTTTTAACTGATCTAGATATGGCATCTCTAATTTCAATATCAGATATGATAACTTCTTTGGGTAAACCATTCACCAAATCTCGTCCACTCACCGGCATTTCCATATTTTTTTCTCCTGGTATTACAGAGCCAATCTTAATTTTTATTTTTTCAGCCGTTGTCTCGCCAATCAACAAATTAAAATTTTCCCGCACATACTGCACAATATTTTTATTTAAAGTATCTCCAGCAACACGAATTGACTTCCAGCTGACAACTCCCGAAAGAGAGATAACTGCAATTTGTGTTGTCCCTCCGCCAAAATCAACGATTAAATTTCCAGTTGATTCCTGAACTGGCATACGAGCACCAATGGCCGCTGCCATGGGCTCTTCCACCAAAAAAACCTCGCGTGCGCCTGCTCCAAGTGCCGCATCCTCAACTGCCTTTCTCTCAACCTCAGTCACGTCAAGCGGAATTCCAATCACCACTCGTGGCTTAGCACCCATCAATCCGAACTTGTCAGATAATATTTTATCCATAAAATACTTAAGCATTTTTTCAGTTACTTCAAAATCAGAAATCACGCCATCAACTAGCGGCCTAATAGCTACAATATGACCTGGGGTTTTTCCAACCATCTTTTTAGCGTCATCCCCTACCGCTATAATCTGATCATTTCTAGTATTTATTGCTACAACCGACGGCTCATTAACAATAATGCCTTTTTCCTTAACATAAATCAGGGTATTTGTGGTACCCAGATCTATACCTATATCTTTAGTTAATTTAGAAAAAAACCTTTTAAACATAAAATTTAAATATCATCCATTTCTTTTATATCAAGCTCCTTGCTATCCCTCTTCTTAACCTCTACTTTACCTTGCGTCTTATCTGACACCACTAATCTATATGGAAGACCAATTAAATCAGCATCTTTCAATTTTTCACCAGGACTGGCTTCTCCACGATCATCATACAGAACTTCTTCCCCTTTTTCCATTAATCTATTATACAAATCCTCTGCTTGTTTCTTCACCTTAGCGTCTGCTGACAAATTAATCAAGTGATATTTAAAAGGTGCCACATTCTCTGGCCAGATCATACCCTTATCATCATGAAAAACCTCAACTAACGCTCCCATCACGCGCGAAGACCCCATACCATAACAGCCCATTACTACAGAATGCAACTTTCCTTTCTCGTCTGTATATTTTAATCCAAAATCATCAGCAAATTTAGATTTCAAAGGAAAAATATTCCCCACTTCAATAGCCTTCATGGTTTCATATGCTTTTCCTGTCTCGGGATCCAAATCCCCTTCCTTGGCTACCTTAATATCATAAAATTCTTTAGGTTCCTCCATATCTCTTGAAAAATTGACATTAATTGTATGATAATCCGTTTTATTGGCTCCTGTTTCAAAATTCACTCTGCCCTGCATAGAATCATCCATAAATAGTTTTACATTTTTTGGTAAATTCAAAATTCCAGCATAACCAACTTCTGCTCCAGTTATTTTCTTAACTACTTCTTCTGACGCCAATTTTAGCTCTTCACTTTGAGACACTTCTGTCAGCTTTAATTCATTTATCTCATAATCCCCTCGTACTGCCCCAGCGATTACTTCTCCCTTCTCATTTTCAAATAAAATAGTTTTAGTTGTCGCCTCTACGGCAATCTTTAAAAATTTAGCCAATTTTTCAACTCCAATAATGCCCTCTCCTTTAACTTCTTCCATTTTACCCTCTGTGTCATCCTGCTTAAATTCAGGCGCTTTTGACGGAGCAATCTCCCTGTTATATATCTCCTTGTTGCCTTTAAAAAGTAAATCTTCACCAGTTTCACATATTGTTTGATATTCATCACTATATTTAGAAAAACTTCCACCAGATGCCTTGACCCTAAAAGTCTCATCCCCAATGCCCAACCTTTTCCAAATAGTTTCGTACGCCTTGGCTACTTTCTCATAATACTCCTCAAAATCTTTATCATCTGTATGAAATGAATAAAAATCTTTCATGCGAAACTCCCTACCACGTAAAAGCCCGGCTTTAGCCCTAGGCTCATTACGGAACTTGGACTGAATCTGATAAATATACATGGGCATATCTTTATACGACATCAAATACTCACCAGCCAAAGGCGTTACTACTTCTTCATGCGTTGGCCCCATGGCATATTCTCTCGCCTTCTCACCAGTTTTAAATAGAATATCGAGTCCTTCCCATCTACCGGTCTTCAGCCAATTCTCTTTGGGTTGCAAAGCCGGCATAAGCACTTCTTGACCACCTATTTTATCCATCTCTTCCCTAATTATATTTTCAACTTTATTTAAAACTCGTAAACCCATAGGTAAAAAAGTATATACCCCAGCCATCAACTTATTAATATACCCAGCCTTAATTAAAAGCTTGGCATTAATTGAAGTCTCATCTTTAGCATATTCTTTTTTAGTTTTTGTAAAAAGTTCTGATTGTTTCATATAAAAACATTTAATTTTTAGATTTTAAAACTTTAACTGCTTTTTTAATTAATTTAACGCTGTCCACTGGATTGTAAAATTTAATTTTATTAATATTTTTTAAATCAACCCATTCGGGCATATCAACATATTTTTTCTCGTCTTTGGCAAAGTTATCTTTTGATAACTCACCACCAATTTTTTTAACTAAATAGTAAATCAACTGACAATTCCAAAATTCCTCAACCCTACTCGGCTTAAAAAATGATGCCTCACAATGAACAATTTTATCCATTCTGACTTTTAATCCTGTTTCCTCCCAAACTTCTCTCTGCAAGGCACTTTCTATGTTTTCCCAAATCTCAATTCCTCCACCAGGAAAATCATATCCGTCCCACTGTTTTGACAATAATATTCTTTGCTTCTCAATCAAAATCCCATAAACCGATGGCCTAAAAACAATATCAGAAATATCGGCTTTGTATAATTTATTATTTACATCATGACAAGCAATTTTTTTACCCATAGATTTAAAATAAATTGGCTATTGCATTCCACATACTACTGCCATACGTTCGAAAATCCTTAAATATTACCAAGGCCATCAAGAGTAATAACAATATAAATCCTATCTGATGAATCGCGCCTTCTATCTTTTGTTTTACTGGCCCGCCTTTTAACTTCTCAATAATTAGAAATAGTATTCTTCCACCATCTAACGCTGGAATAGGTAGAATATTGATAATAGCTAAATTAACGGACAAAAGTGCAGCAAACTGCAATACATATATCCACCCCAATTTAACTACCTGCCCCGTTAAAACAGCAATTCCAACAGGACCAGCCACGTCAGCCTGCACCCCATTTCCTCTAAAAATATCTGCTATCATAGTACCAAAAGCTTTAGCAATTGCAACTGTTAATCTTACTGTACTTTCCGCCCCCTTATATATCGCTTTATACCACGGATAAGACACTGTGGCTGCTCTAACAAGTCCAACTCCAATCATCGCCCGATCATTATCTTCTCCAATTATTTTTGGTTCAATTTTTTTAAAAAGTTCTTCTCCTCCGCGCAATACCACCAAGTCAGCCTCCCTACCTTCGCTATTAGCTATCAATTCTTGCAACCCACTAATAGTAGAAACTTCCTTACCATCCATATTTAAGACCACATCACCCACTTCAATACCTGCTTCCTTGGCAGGAGAATCATCACTTACAGACATTATTAATACTTTTTCATCTTTAAAAGACATCCCCGTATCCGCTTTATCATCCACCATCGTCGGGACACCAGCCATAAAACCAACGGACAACAATACAAAACATAACACTAAGTTCATAAACACTCCAGCAAAAAGCATAATAAATCTTTGCCATACAGGCTTTGAACCGAAACTATTTTTGTTTTCCTTCTTGTCGCCATCCTGCCCCTTAATCGTTACAAATCCACCCAGCGGCAACCAATTCAGCGACCATACAGTATTTTTATATTTTCCTGCATCTTCCTTTCTGCCCACTCGTTTCCATCTTCCAGTAATGTTTGATTTTACAAAACCAAAAATTCTTGGCGGATAACCAAAGCCAAATTCATCAGCCCGAACTTTAAAAATCCTCGCTGCCACAAAGTGACCAAGTTCATGAACTAAAATCAATACTCCTAAAACTAATACAAATGCAATTATTGTTATAAACATAATTATAGTCTAATTTCTTTCTCCTTATTCTCCCCTATTTCTTTGACCTTGTCATTATATTCCCTTGTCATCTCATCCAATTTCTCAAGTAGCTTATACCTTTCGTCTTCTGTAATCTCCTTGTCTTTCTCAGCTTTAACCACCTTTTCTTTAATATCGTCTCTCACTCCTCGAATTGACTGTTTGCCATCTTCTACTTTTAAATTAAGCAATTTAACCAACTCATTACGAGTTTCTTCAGTCATTGGTGGAACGGTAATACGCAAAAAATTACCTTCATTCACCACAGACAATCCCAAACCGGCAGTTTGTATAGCTTTTTCTACATCTTTTATTACATTTTTATCCCAAGGCTCAACCACAAGCATCTTGGGCTCAGGCGCCTGAATACTGGCCACTTGAATCAAGAGTGTTTTAGCACCATAAATTTCTACTGAAATATTTTCAAGCATAGCCGGAGCTGCCCTGTTAGTTCGAATAGCGGTTAATTCTTGTTTTAAATATTCAATAGATTTTTCATAATTCTCCTTATACTGATCTAATTCCATAAAAATATATTTTAGTTGATAAAACTTAAATCTTTTTTAATAATCTGATCTTCGGCAAGCTTAATTCTCCAGCATTCTGCTTATACTTAACTGTCGCATCATCACTCATATCCCACAACCTATTTTTCAAAACCGTAGAAATCGTATCTACATCTTTTTCATCAGGAACATAACCCATATCGTCACCGTCATTTTTTAAATATTCATCCAATCCATGTTCCCTGAGCCATTGCTGATCCAATAAAAGCTTGGCGACTTTACCAAGACATGTATAATTCTCAACATATTGAATATCTAAATCAGAATATCCTTCATTAATTTTAGATGCAACTTCTTCCATCATCTTTATCCCCTTTTCAAAAAAACTTTTCTTCCCCGTTTTCTCTCTTCTGTAATCGGATCTTATCATACGACTAGTAATACTTAAAAAATTAACATTATTAAGCTCTGGACTCCCGCCTCTTTCATGATTAATATTTTTTATCACAACAGCAGTAAACCCAGCAACTTCTTCTTCGTTTTCTGAATCATAAATTTTTAAAACAACATCTCCCTCCTTGCCAAATAAATTATCCTCGTCATTTGTGTCACAACGCTCTAAATTCAAAATGCAATTCCATTTTTGCCCATTATGGTTAATTTTAAATCTCTCTTCGGGCATTACTCGATTCTCTTTGCTCAAATTAAAATCCGGCAATTTAAAATCTTCCGGCAATACTCGGGAATCCTTTTTTTTATTTAAAAAATCGCTTCCTTCATTAAACATAATTTATTGACCAATTCCAATATATATATTACCCGGATCATAAAAATCAATAAGCATTTGATTTATCTTTAAACTACCCGAAGGTAAAACCTTGGTCTTCCAGTTTAACCCACCATCTATCGTATGATACAATATATTATTCACCGTATAATATATTTCGCGTGAATCTTTTGGATTAATTCCCAATGTTCCAATATCTACACTACCCGCTGGTGATATGAGTTTAATGTCTTGCCATGACTCGCCGTCATCGCTGCTCTTTAAAATCCCAAAATTAGATAAATGAAAAAGTACATTGCTACTTTTATGAAAAAACAGATCCTTATGATTTTCCGAACCTGGAAAATATTGATTCTGGCCAACCATAATCTTCTCCCAAGTGCTCCCCTCGTCTCGCGTGCGATAAAGGCCATTGTCAGCCCTGACATACATCAACGTACTATTTTTAGGATTCATATATAACTTGCTAGTCCTAACCTTAAAATCGTACATTAACTTCCAACTTTCTCCCCAATCATTACTACGCATCAATGATCCAGAACTATTCAAAACATATACTCGACTAGTATCAAAATGGCTAACTATTACGCTAGTAATAACTACCTTCGGCTTTGTTTCTGTATAAATCAAACTCCAATTCTTGCCATCATCTGTTGTCTTATACACTTGGCTACCGGCTACCGTATAAATCAAACCACGCGTCTTCGGATTTAAAGCAAAATCAGCTATAGATACTCCAGCCTGTATTACTTGCCAGCTTCCAGCTGCATCTTCACTTAAATAAAGCCCATCATTAGTACCTATATACATTATCCTGCTATCTCGTATATCAGAACTTATCTTACGTACATTCAAGCGATCAATCTTGTTGATACTATCTTTAATATTATTCGCAGCCAACCATCCAATACCTTTATCCTCACTCTTATACACCCCGTTGCCACCACCACCCCCAGATTTTCCTTTAGGAGCAGAAGGGAATAATGAACAACCAGATAAAAAAACTATCAATAAAAGAGAGCTAATAGTATAAAAAAGTTTTTTGGTCATATAATTAAAATTCTAACATTAAATTTTCTAAAGCTAATCTCAAATTTACATTTCTCTTTATATATTCTTCTGTCTTTTTTATCTTCTCGAGTATACTCACCAATTTTAAATTATCATATTGTGAGGCTTTCTCAAGTAAATTATCCCGCATAGGAGTATTTACTACTCGATCAAAACACATATTTTTCAAAAGCATCACATCTCTAACTATAATAGAAAGGTTATATAAAAAATCTATTGATTTTAATCTAGCTTTTTCTGATTTATCTTGTCCTGCTAATCCCTCAACTACAGCAAAACGATCATTAATATCACCAAAAATCCCATTCAAAATTTCTTGCCTGCCTTGGCTTTCACTTGCTAGGGCTTTTTTAGATGTAGATAAATTTATGGCAAGACCAGGTAAGCCAAGTGACATGCAAGATAACTCATAGGCCTCTTCCTTACTCTTACCAAGAGTAACCAAATATTCCGCTATCTCTTTTTTGTTAACCGCCAAAAATTCTACTGACATCACACGTGAAATAACGGTTTCTGGAATAGTGTTTAAATTTTCACATAAAAATACATAGACAGTTTTTCCTACAGGCTCTTCTAAAATTTTTAGCATAGCGTTACTGGCCGACAAGGACAAAGACTCAGCATCTTCAATAACCACCACCTTATATGAATCCAAAAAAGATCCATGTTGTAATTTATCACGCACTCTCCTCACTTGTTCAATACTGATATTTTTTTTATCGTCTTCTCTTTTTAAATAAATTACATCAGGATGGACACCACGCTTCAACTGATTACAATGGCTACACGTTCCACATGGCTTCGATTTGTCAGACAAACAAAATATACTTTGAATAAAATATTTAGCCACCAAAGACTTACCCAAACTATTCTTACCATAAAATAAATAAGCATGATTAACTTGGTCATTTTCAATCACCGTTTGTAAATAACTTACTATTTTTTTATGTCCTACTACTGGCCAATTAAAATCCATACTGTATTGAATACTTTATTATATTTTAACACTCAAAACCCCCTAAAGTCAATCTTTATTATCAATAAATATATCAAGAATTTCTCTAGCGCTTTTGCCCCAATTGAACTTATCCAGCATCCTCTTGCCTTTCTCAACTAATTCTCCTCTCAGCGCCTCTTCATTGGCTAATTTCTCCATACCCTGCGCAATACTTTCTACGCTATTTGGATCAACATACATGCATGCCTCTCCGCCAACTTCCCGTAAAGTCATTATGTCTGATGCTAATACTGGTAACCCAAAATCAAACGCCTCAAGTACTGGTATGCCAAACCCTTCATCCTTTGAAACTAAGGCCAAGCAAAAAGATTCATTTAATAGTTCTTGTTTTTTCTCCTCACTAATATATCCTAAACATTTAACACCTATCTTCTGACAATTTGCCTCATCAAACCCATACCCCTTCTTGCCGGCCAAAACCAATCTATACTCCGAATACTTTTTATTAAACATCTCAAATCCCTTCACTAAATTATTAATATTTTTTTTCTCTTCTAGCCTGCCTATATATATAATCTGTTTTTTTCTTTTTACTTCCTCTCGTCTCACGCGACTTGGCCGATAACCATGCGCCACTACTATTACCCTACCTTCATCCACTCGCGTATATTTTAACAAATCTTTTTTGACCTTCTGAGTAGGCACCACTATTTTACTACATTTCCTAACAGCTCGACGTAAATCAAAATTCAAATACATTCTTTGCCAAAAAGAATAAACATCTTTATATTTAACAAATGAAATATCATGAATCATCTTAATTGTTTTTTTGGGACAAAAAAATGGCATAGTATGTACTGGAATAAAAAGTACGTCCGGCTTATTTTTTAACATCTCAAAAGATAAGCCTAAAATAGTCCATAATCTTTTTGGACCAAAAACTTTCTGCTTATTCTCAGGCAACCAAGAAATAGCTCGTGGTGTGTAGTATATAAACTCAATATCAGGTGAGCCACTCATCTCAGCTAATAACTCATCACTCACCTTTTCTACCCCTGTTTTCTCAATATTTCCCACTGATCTTGAGGCATCTACACCCACTAATATTTTACTGTTTTTTCTTTCCTTCATATACTTAAATATATCGTATATTCCCCAATTAATCAATTTTATTGTCTCTTGCCTCACGCCCTAAATCATGCTACCCTATATAATAAAGATAAGTCTCCCTGACCACATTTTTTATACACCCTATGTTTCTAAAAAAAATAGGCATTGACCTCGGTACAACCTACACCCTAGTCTATATTCCGGGCAAAGGAATAACAATCAATGAGCCATCTGTAGTGGCCTATTCTTTAATTGACAAAAAAGTCTTGGCTGTGGGTGATGAAGCCAAACAAATGATAGGTAGAACACCAGATACCATTGTCGCATCGCGCCCTTTGCGCGATGGCGTTATTGCTGATTACAAAACAACAGAAGCAATGCTTAGATATTTTGTTAATAAAGCTGTGGGCACTCTTAGAATCTTCAGACCAGAAGTTATGGTAGCTGTTCCCGCCGGGATCACCTCAACCGAGCGTCGTGCAGTTATTGACGCAACACTAGCCGCCGGTGCCAAAGCAGCATATATCATCAAAGAGCCTATCGCCGCAGCCATTGGCGCCAGTATTCCAATAGGATCAGCTTCAGGTCACATGATCATTGATATGGGCGGTGGAACATCAGAAGTAGCTGTTATTTCCCTTGGGGGCATTGTGGCTAATAGCTCTGTTAGAATTGGCGGAAATAAATTTGATACGGCTATTCAAGAATTTGTCAAAAAAAAATACAATTTAGCTATTGGCGAACGCACGGCTGAAACAGTTAAAATTAGAGTTGGTTCAGCCCTTTATTTAGACAAAAAACTAAAAATGGAAGTAAAAGGACGCGATATGGTCAATGGTTTGCCACGTATAGCAACAGTAAATTCAGATGACGTAACTGACGCCCTGCAAGACGAATTAGCCGGCGTTATAGCCGCCGTTAAACAGGTTCTCTACAATACCCCACCAGAACTGTCAGCCGACATTATGGACAAGGGGATGGTCTTATCCGGTGGCACATCACTTCTACGTAATATGGACGAACTCCTTTCAAGCTCTATCGGCGTGCCAGCCTACAATGCTGATGACTCTATACTCTGCGTTGCCAAAGGCACAGGTATTGCTCTTGAAAATCTAGAATCATACAAACGTTCTATCCTAGCCACCAAATAAATGAAAATTCTCATCATCCATGACTACTTTAAATTTCGAGGCGGAGCAGAAAGGCTTGTTCTATTAATGGCCAAGGCACTCAATGCCGATATCCTCTGTTCATTTTGGTCTGACGAAGATAGCTATCCCAGATCAGAAGCACCAGGAAAAATCTATACCTTACTCGACAAAGAACCTCCACGTACTGGCTGGCGCTACTTCCGCTATCAGTACGCTTTTTATTTTAAAACCCAATTTATTAAAAAATATGACCTGGTTATTTTTTCTGGCAACAATTGTTTATCTGCCGCGCATAATGTAAAAAAGGGAGTTAAAAAAATATTCTATTGCCACACGCCAGTACGCTATGCTTATGATCTAAAAAAATATTACCTTAAACAAAAAACACTTCTTAAAAAACCCATCCTCTTTATCTTTATAATCCTCGCCCGCATAGTCTACAAATGGGGATTTAAAAATATGGATAAAATCATTGCCAACTCTAAAAATGTCCAAGCAAGAATAAAAAAATACTTAAAAACTGATTCCCAAGTAATTTATCCTCCAATTGAAATAGAAAAATTTCGCTGGTACCAACAAGATGGCTACTATCTATCGTTCGGTCGCGTTGACGAGCTCAAACGCATTGAAGCCATTGCCCAAGCTTTTACCAAAATGCCAAATAAAAAATTAGTTATTACTTCAAGTGGACCCAATTTAAAAAATGTCCAAAAAATTGCTAAAGACCACCAAAACATCACCATCACCGGCTGGACAAGCGACGAGCAATTGACTGCGCTTGTCGGCAAATGTATTGCCACAATTTACATTCCCATAGATGAAGATTTCGGCATGACAACTCTTGAAGGAATGTCTGCTGGTAAACCCTGTATTGGCGTTGACCAAGGTGGGCTAAAAGAAACCATTATTCAAAATAAAACAGGGACTTTAATCCCCGCTGATTTTAAAATAGATGATCTAGCCAACGCAATCCAAAAAATGGACAAAACTACTGCTCTTGGAATGAAAGATGATTGCATCTCACAAGCAAAACAATTCAACCATAAAATCTTTGCAGAAAAAATCAAAAGACTAGTTGAATAACAAAACGTGTCTATTAAAACACGTTATCTAGCCAAACAGCTCTTGCCGGAGCTATTTTTAAATACTATTTACCTCGCCACTTCCAAAAATATCTAAGCCATGACATGAAATGCACCCAAGTTAATTTAGAAAATAATTCTCGCAATTCTCCTTTACCCTGTGATAAACGATGCGGTAAATGAATTACCTTAGCGCTTGGCAAATACCATACTTGCCAATCGTCCTGCCACATCCTGCGACACAAATCAGTATCCTCTAGAAATAAGAAAAAACTTTCATCAAAAACACCTACTTCTTCAATTGCTCTTCTACGCACCATAAAGCATCCGCCCAAAACCCAATCCACTTCTCTCAATATATCCAAATCAACATCTTTATATAAAAAATAATACAAGGCTTCCTTGGCCTGTTTAGTCTTACCAATAAAAGTACGTCGGTATAAAAAAGTAAAAAACTTGGGCCAACGATAACAAGTTTCTTGCCTGGTTTTATCTGGATTCAAAATCTGAGGACCCACAATTCCTACTCCCTCATTTTCATCTAAAAATTCAACCATCTCCATAACTGCCTTTTCATTTAAAGTCACATCTGGATTAGCAATCAATATATACTCACCTTCAGATTTTTTAATACCCAAATTATTCCCGCCACCCATGCCAATATTTTTCCTAGATTGAACAAATTTAACCACTGGAAAATCTCGAGTCGCCATCTCCCCTGTCTTATCATTCGAATCATTATCTACCACTGTAACCTCCCATTGCCAAGGCAATTTAAAATTAAGCACTCTTTTTAAAAAGTACTTAACCAGATTCTTACTTTTGTAATTCAATACAACTATTGATAGTTTCATATATATAATTTATTCAAACCATCCGCGCATCTCTTCTGTCTTAACTCTGCACAATCTCATATTCAACCTTCTTTTTTGCTTGTTTTTCCCCCGTAATTTTAATAAAATACGCCAGGTTTTAAATAAGTTGCCAGTTTCAAATAATAACATATATACGAATTTTTTCAACTCATACCAAAAAATGTATACGCAATGGCGTAAAAAGTTACCAGTAAACAAATTTTTCTTAAGTATCATCAAATGATTCTTATACGAATAAAAATTTACGAAATCGTCCTTGCTTCTTCTATGTGAAACCACTGCTAAATTCTTAACATTTTTATCTTGCGATCTTGCCCGGCGATGATGATACCCCAAAGCTTTTGGCACATACACCGCCCTATAACCCGCCAAACGCAATCTCCAGGCCATATCAATATCTTCCTTATACATAAAAAAATCTTCATCAAAATACTCTTCCCCAAATTTAACCTGCTCCAAAGCCTTGCGTCTGTAAAGCACCAAGGCCCCAGAAATGCCAAAAACATCTTGTCTTTCGTTATACTTACCCTTGTCCACCTCCCCTGCTCCTCTCTCGATAAATCTCCTATTCTTAAATGCCTGTATGCCACACGAATCTAATATATTTGTTTTTTCTAATATAAATAAATCCTCTTCTCCTTCCAATCGCAGTTGATACAGTTTGCCACCCACACTAGCGATCAATTCATCTTCTTCCATGACTTTCAACGCTCTTTTTAAAAAATTAGCATCCAATACTAAATCAGGGTTCATAATTAACACATATTCTCCGCTAGTCATTCGAATGCCTTGATTCCATGCTCGACATAACCCAATATTATTCACATTGCGTAACATATTAACTTGCGGAAAATTTTTACGAATATAATCAACTGTCTTATCAGTTGATGCATTATCAACAACTAAAATTTCAGGCAGCTCCTCTTTTTCAACAAAATAAGTCTGCTCAAAAATACTTTCCAGAAAATCTGGCAAGTATTTCATTGCGTTAAATGTTACTATAATAATAGATACTTTAGCCATAATCTTGACTTACAAAAACACTTATAATCAACATAACTCCAATCCCCAAGGGATGATTTAAATAAGGTGTAAAAACATTAACTACCAAAAGGCATAGCACAGCCGATAACATTCCCAAAAACACGGGAAATCTAACATTTGACCATAGCTTCTGTAATATTTTAAATATCAACAAAAGATAAACAAACAATCCGAATAATCCTACTTTTAAAATCAAATCAAGATAAGCCCACTCAAATGCATAAGTTGTATATTCGCCACTCGCGCCGGCTGTTGTGGTTAAAATCCGTGGATCCACACTTCTATAAGTCACTGTTGTACCAAACCCAGAGCCAATCACCGGATGCTTGGTAATACCTTCTCCTAGTGGTTTTAACATATTTATTCTGGAATTACCAGCTGCCTCAATTTGAGTAGTGCGTTTAGCTAAAAGGCTCCCCAAGCTTTCACCCGATATTTTGGGTGGTAAATTAATTACCACAAATATTAGACCCGCGCATACGCAAACCACTACAGTCAATATACCAATCTGTTGCGCAATCCGCTTGAAATTTAATTTAAAATAGAATATAACCAAAAATGCATACACCAATGCCCCACCGACAAGTCCCAACCAGAAACTTCGGGAAAAACTAATTATGACAACCACCAAACATCCTACTAGTAAATAACCCAACCATTTACGCTTCTTTCTATCCGTTAAAAACAAAGGCAACACACCAAAAAAACCCAACAAGCAATAAATCTGCGATTGAATAAATATACGATAAAAATTATTTGAGAAAGCCGTAATTTCACCCACTCGCGTATCTCTCACCCATTGGTAAACTTCAGGCAACGCCCAGATAAATTGGTGTGAGAAAATGTATAATAAAATTAATGTTTTAGCTATCAACCAAAAAAGAGCAGCCGAAACAACTGGTACTAAATCCCTCCAAAAACTTTTCTCCTTGTAAACCCCAATTAATGGCAACAAATACAAAAAGAAAAGCCAGTTATTAAAATCAAGAAAAAGATTACCAAAATTATTCCCTCGTATTACACCCCACACAAAACCCCACAACAGGACAATAGCCAGATATATATAGTAACGAAAAAATTCAAAATCTTTTAATTTTATATAATACCGCCCAAAACCCCCCTGGCGCAAAACATTGACCAGCCAAGCCAGCATGACTGCCCCAAATATTCCCATACGTACAGACATTAGTAGTTCACCCGCATTTAAATTCAAAGCGAACAAATATCCATGCGATCCGATCACCAATTCTGCCACAGCAATATATATGCCATAGCTCAATTTCTTTAAAGATAAAATTAAAGTCAAGACCACAATCACAAAAAAAGCTATTGTATTAAACTCAGGCAATCCCCAAGCAAAAATTGACAATAACTCCAAAAAAACCAAAAAAAGTATTGATATTTGAAATATTCTATTATTCAAAGCTTGTTTCATTTACTTTTTTTAAATAACCCAGATAATATCGCCAGCAATACACTTATCGGCCCCAAAATCCACACAGCAAACCAAGCCAATTTATTGTCATGCTTCCAAAAATATCGGCACACGGAGTGGTTCCAAATAATCTGTTTATGCCAGTCCACTTGAGCAAAACTTGCTCCTCCATGATGTATAACGCTCGCTTGGGGTGTATAAACTACTTTTAAACCCTCTTCCGCAACTCGCTTACATAAATCTACCTCTTCAAACCAATAAAAATACTTTTCATCAAATTTACCAATTTTTTGAAGAACCTCTCTGCGAATCATCATCAAAGCCCCCATAATTTGATCAACTTCACTAAATTTAGTATAATCAAAATCTTTAGCTAAATAATTATTTAAATATTTCTTCAAAAAAGGCAAATGATGTAATTTAAGTAAAATTAAAAATTGATCAAAAAATTTAGGAAATCTACGCACACTTTCCTGCAAGCTCTTATCACTATTTAATAACTTGCACCCCAAAATTGGCCACTCCTTATTCTCCTCCATCAAATCAACTAATTTTTCCAAACTACTATCAATTAACTCAGTATCTCCATTCAATACCAAAATATATTTACCCTGAGCCTTATCAATCCCTTGGTTATTGGCTTTCGCAAATCCTAAATTTTTCTGATTAGCAATCAACTCAACTTTGGGAAACTTTTCTTCAACCATCATAACGCTTCCATCCTTGGACGCATTGTCTACTACGATTACCTCAAAATCAATATTTTGTGTATATTTAAAAATCGACTCTAAACATTTCTGAAGTAAGTCTCGTACATTCCAAGAAACAATAATAATAGATAACATCATATATTATGTTTGCTTAGTACAATCTTTTTCCACTTATTATACTTTGCTTTTTCTTTTAACTTTAACCACGGTATTTTATATACAATCTTGGGTAACCACTTGCTCATGCTGCCTCTTCTGGGATCCGCCTTGAATAACACTTCAGGGATATATGTTCCCGTCTTTCCTTGGTCAAGTAGAGTCAGCCACACATCCCAATCTTGAAATTTTTCTAAAGATTCATCAAATCCAGAGAAATCTTCTCTTCTCACAAGAGAACATGTATTTATATAATTATGTTTTTTTAATTTTTCAGTATCAAATTCCCAAAATTTAAATTTCTTCCAGCCATATTTAAAATCAGAGTAGACATAAGACTTATCTGAATTTTTTTCCAAAGCTTCTTTCATTTTTTCTAAACAGTCTCCTCGCAACACCATATCAGCATCACAAAACAATATATATTCTCCTTGAGACTTCTCAAAACCAAAATTACGAGCCTTAGGCGCTCCACCATGTTCAATCTTAAAAAAATTAATTTTAAATTTATCTTTAAAATATTTATATTTCTCTTCTTCTATCTTAAATTTCTCTGATCCGTCATCCGCTACCATCACTTCAAAATCTTTAAAAGTCTGACGCTCAATACTTTTTAAGCATCGCCACAATTCCAAGGGCGTATTATATACCGGTATAATTACAGAAATCATATTAATTCTTTAAATTTAGATATACTTATCTGCCAATTAAATTCATTCTTAGCTCTTTCCATTCCTCGGCTCCCTAATTTTTCTCTCAAATCTTTATCTTTAAATAATTTAATAATAGCCAGGGCAATCTCGTCTACTTTATCTGGGTTAACCAAGATGCCAGTTTTGCCATCCACCACGGCCTCAGCCACACCGCCACTTAATCCAGCAATCACCGGCTTGGAAAAACTAGCAGCTTCTAAATACACAATACCAAATCCCTCAACATCATCCTTGCTCTCACGTGATGGCATAATAAAAACATCACAAGCCGTATATAACCTATCTTTATCATCTCCCGTAAGACTTTGAAAAAATATAATCCGTTCATCCCCTTGAGCTTTTTTCTTTAATTCTTCCTCATAAGGTCCACTGCCCACAATCATATACACCAAATCAGGAATATGTTGCCATACTTGAGGCAAAGCTTCAATAACTCGATCAACCCCTTTTCTGGCAACCAATCTGCCAATGGATAATAGGATAGGTTTATCCTTCAAATTATATTTTGACAATATATCACTTCCAGATTCCTCATGCTTAGATATATCAACCCCAGGATAAATAACTTTTATTTTATCCTTAGCCACTCCCATCTCGCTTACCAACTCACCTGTGTGCTTACTATTCACCGTTACGTATTTGGCATTTTGCAAAATCTTTCTAGCTAATTTTTTCTTTCTGCTCTTCTTCTGCGCCTGTAAAATATCCTTGCCATGACATGATACAATATATGGGATTTTAAAAAATTTTGATAAAAAATATATTACCGTGCCTGTGGGCAAAACTTCACCTGCCCACAACACCTTAACCTTCTCATTTCTAATAACCTTGTATGCATAAAAAAATATTGGCAACCACCTGGGCCAAATCACTCTACTCAATATTTTTTTTCTGACCAACTTAAAATCAAACTTACTATCTCCCTCCGTCATGTTTGTCAAAACTACTACATCTTTACCCAAACCTTTACATAAATTTAAATAATAATTAGCCACCCCGCCAGTTTTAGGATAAAAATCTAATGTTATAAGTAGTATTTTTTTCATATATTTTTAACCCCTTATCACAGAATTCCATACATCTACCACATCCTGCTTGTTTATCCCGCGCAAAATCCACAACACCAAAAAGTATACTATCGCCCCAATCGGCACCAGCCACAAAAAATACATCTGTGGCAACAGATAATATATAACTCCAGCCATAACCAGGCTAGCTACAAGAATTTTACTAAAGCCTTTGACTAAATACCACCTGCTATAATCCACGATTTTTGGTACAAAATGCATACCCAAAAGAAACAAAACCACAGTACTGGCTAAAGACGCCACGGCCGCTCCCACATAGGTATACTGTGGAATTAAAATAATATTTAATACCACATTCACTAATACAGCAATCCCCATATTAATAGTATTAGTCACCTGCTTATTACACGCATTTAATAAATAACCCACCGGGAAGTTTATAAACAAAAAGAAAAGTCCTATCATTAAAATCCTTAAAGGCAATACTGAATTTAAATAACTATCTGTATAAATTGTCAAGATAGCCGGACGTGCCAACATTATAATCCCTACAGAAATCGGCACGCTAATCGTCATTAAATAATGCATAGCTTTTTCAAAGGTAGCTCTTAACTTTTCTTTGTTTGATACAAAGTATTCACTCATCGCCGGAAAGAGCGCTGCCATGAAGGCCATCGGTAAAAACTGCAAAGCCAAAGTAATTTTAACCGGAATACTATACCAACCCACATATGCATCCCCCGCCAAAGTGGACAGAAGCACTGTATCCAGTGTAGTATACACTCGGCTAAATATTCCCATTAAAGCAAAGGGCACGCCAATCCTAAATAATACTTTGAGCACGCTTGGCTCATAGCGTGGCATAATGCTTAGCTTCAACTTCTTTTTAAGTACTATAATACTAAAAACAAAGCTAAATAAGCTGCCGCACAAAAGAGCAGCTATTAAAAACTTTAGCCCTAGTCCTAAAAAAAGTACCAAACCGCCTAAAATAACTGTGATAAACTGCAAACCAACTACTCCCATACTCTCAAACTTCAACTGCTGGTGTCCACGCATCACCGCCCAAAAACTCAAAACAAAAGAATCTAAAAACATAATAATCCCAGAAATATATACCAACTGCCTGGTAATTGGCGGATAACCCAAAATATTTATCATACCCACCACTAATAAGTAGACTACCAACGCCAAAGGAATCTTAAGAGCTAAAATATTTGATAAATATTTTTGCGTTTTCTCTTTTACCTTAGCTATTTCACGTGTTAAAACAGGCGATAAGCCAAGATCAATAAAAATAGCAAACAAAGTGGTAAAAGATAAAGCAAAAGTATACTTACCAGTATCTTCAACTCCCACAAAACGAGCTATCAGAGAAAAATATATAAATGCCAAAATCTTCTGCAATATTAACGCAGAAGTATAGTAAGTTGTATTGCGTGCTACAGAATCACGGTTTTGTCGCATATTTATTTCCACCAATTTATATTATCCTCGTACCACTTAACAGTCTTAATCAAATATTCATCTAAACCAAATTTTGGCATGTAACTCAGTTCATTTTTAATCTTGCACCAATCTACCGCGTACCTTCTATCATGCCCCGGTCTATCTTTAGCATATTCCATACAGCTTTCATCTTTGCCCAAAATTTTAATAATCTTTTTAACAATTTCTAAATTGTTCACATCTTCCGTCATACCTCCCACGCAATATGTCTCCCCTATCTTGCCTTTCTCTAAAATCAAATCAATTGCCAGGCAATGATCATCTACATATAGCCAATCACGCACATGTAGCCCGTCCCCATAAATTTGAGCCTTTTTTCCTTCTAATATGTTGGTTATAACTCTGGGTATAAACTTCTCTCTATGCTGATATGGCCCATAATTATTTGCACAATTAGAAATCGTGATTGGCAATCCATATGTTTTAAAATATGCCCGCACTAAATGATCAGAGCCAGCTTTTGAAGCCGAGTAAGGAGAATTTGGTTTATACACGGTATTCTCATCAAATTTTTCTTTTGTATCTAAAGCTAGAGAACCAAATACCTCATCAGTTGATACATGCTGAAATCTCTTTACCTTATTCTTCAAAGCTGACTTTAATAATACATGCGTACCCACCACATTCGTTTGAACAAATACATCTGGTCCTGCAATCGAATTATCTACATGACTTTCTGCTGCAAAATGTACCACACTATCAATTCCTTTCATAACCTTATCTACCAGCTTACTATCACAAATATCTCCTTTAATAAATTCATAATTTTTATTACTCTCAATATCTTTTAAATTCTCCAGATTCCCTGCATAAGTTAATTTATCCAAATTCAAAATCTGATCATCTGCATGATGCTTTAAGAGGTAACGGATAAAATTTGATCCAATAAACCCAGCTCCGCCAGTTACTAATATTTTCATAAAAATTTATGTTCCAATCTCCCAACTACTTAAATACTTCTTTTGCTCATTAGTTAATTTATCAATGGCTATTCCCATGCTTTTAAGTTTAAGCAATGCCACATTCTTATCAATCCTCGCAGGCACATCATACACCTGCTTATCCATTTTCATATAATTTCCAACAATATGTTCTGCGCATAAGGCCTGATTAGCAAAACTCATATCCATCACACTGGCTGGATGCCCCTCTGCTCCAGCTAAATTAATTAATCTGCCCTGCGCCAATAAATATATTTTTTTGTTATTTGATAAAACATATTCGTCAACCAACGGTTTTGCTTCTCTTTTGCTTTTGGCCATCTTGCTCAATGCAGCCACATTAATCTCTACATCAAAATGTCCTGAATTACATATAACTACCCCTGATTTCATTAATTTAAAATGATGTTTATCAATCACATGAATATCCCCTGTTAGGGTAATAAATAAATCTCCTAAAGCAGCCGCCTTGGTCATGGACATTACCTGAAATCCGTCCATTACCGCCTCAAGCGCCTTAACTTCATCAACTTCTGTCACAATTACCTTAGATCCCATCCCCCGCGCCTTCATGGCTACGCCACGCCCACACCAGCCGTATCCTGCTACCACAACATTTTTACCTGCTAATAGCATGTCAGTTAAACGTATAATACCATCCAAGGTACTCTGCCCCGTGCCATAGCGATTATCGAAAAAATGCTTTGTCATCGCATCATTAACTGCCACAATAGGATATTCGAGCTTGCCTTCTTCGGCCAAAGCCTTCAAACGAATAACACCCGTTGTCGTTTCCTCTGTACCACCAATTATCCGTGCCATATCCTTCTTTCTTTTAGAGTGTAATAGAGATACAATATCTGCCCCGTCATCCATGGTCACTTGTGGCTTAAAATCAATCGCCTGGTTTAGATGTTTATAATATGTCTTTCTGTCCTCTGCGTTTATAGCAAAAACCGAAATCCCAAAATCTTTAACTAACGACGCAGCCACATCATCTTGAGTAGATAAAGGGTTTGAGGCGCACAGCACAACTTCAGCTCCTCCAGCTTTTAAGGTGCGCATCAAATTAGCAGTTTCTGCTGTTACGTGTAAACAAGCTGCCATCTTTATTCCCTTCAACGGTTTTTTCTTAGTAAAATCATCCCTAATTCCCTGCAAAACTTCCATGTCTTTATCTGCCCATAAAATACGCTTTTTGCCTTTAGCAGCTAACTTAATATTTTTCACATCATGTTTTATCATAATTTTTTTTAAAAATAATTAATTAATTTTATTACGAATTTTATTCGCCATTTCCGTTTGTTCCCCATCTTCATATTTCTTATTCGGCCAGCCAGACAAGCCATCGCCTTGATATCTTGGTATCACATGTATATGAGTATGAAATATTATCTGGCCAGCAGCCTCTCCATTATTTAACCCAAAATTAATACCATCAGCATTAGTTTCCTCCTTGACTGCTATCGCAACTTTTTTAGCTATCACAAGTAGCTCTCGAGCTAGCTCATCAGGAGTTGCAATTAAATTCTCATAATGCTCTTTTGGAATAATCAAAGTATGACCTTTGTTCACCGGAGAAATATCAAGAAAAGCCAAAAATTTATCATCTTCATATATCTTATCTGATGGTAACTCTCCATTAATAATTTTACAAAATACACAATCCATAAATTTAAATTTAACTTCTAACTAATATTTATCCCAATTAAAATTAATTGATTTATCATTATATGCCATTCTCTCTTCGTCTGGATTCTCTTTATTATACACTTCAGTTGTATGGTAAAAAAGCAACACTGGCTCATCTGATATTACCTTATACCCATGCGCAACTCCAACCGGAATACTGATCAATTTATAATCCCCTTCCCCTGCTTCAATCACTTGGGTTTCCTTATATGTCTTCGAGCCCTCTCGCAAATCATGTAAAACCACAACCGCTTTGCCCGTAGCAAAAAACCAATGATCATCTTGTTTCTTATGATAATGGAATGCCTTGACTGTCCCTTTGTGAGCTATGGTAAAAATGGTTTGACCAAACTTTTCTAGCAATCCTTCATCAGATCGCAAAACCTCCATCAAAATACCCGGCTCTTTAACTATCTCTTCGCCTTCATTAAATACATCCTTGTGTACTTTTAATTCTTTAATTTTTACTCCATCTATCATATATTATTCTTTGGTAAATACAACATAATTTTTATCAATGCTCTCTTCATCTCCAAAATCACGTTCGGGATTTAATAGGGAGACACCTCTATATCCCTTCTCTAACGCTTGTTTTATGACCTCTCCATCATCCGGATCAATTAATACCTCCTTCTCCCCAAACTCTCCATTGAATTTCTGTATACTGCCACTTCTAACTTGTTCTGTCCAGTCAGCTGATTGGCTTTCCTGATCAAATTTTTTACGAAACCTATATGAATATTTAATCGCCTCGTCCGTCTCATCGTTCACTCCTTCAAGCACGTAATCATTCTTATTCATGCGGAAACGCATACTTGCAGGATTATTACGATCAATGTCAGTTATAATCGAACTCTTACCAGCTTCTCTGGCTGCCCTCTCCTGTTCTTGCGCTAACCTCAAGGCAGTCTCGCCACTTCTTTTATCCTTTGCGATAAACGTTCCCGCTGCAAAAGCTTCATTATTTTGAATATCTTTTTCCATTGTCTCTGTGCCGCCTGGCGCATTCTCTAAAACCACCACGCTTGTGCCGATTAACTCTTCCCCCTCTTTGGCCGTAAAAACTTTCAACTGCCCATTCTCCATCTGGCCTTGCCGGAATTTAGCCTGCCCATCAATAGTCCCCCCTTCGCGAAGTTTAGAAAAACTATTATCCACTTCAAACTTATAATACTCAGCGATATCGTTCAAATTTTCTGGATCAATCTCGCTTATATTCACTTGTTTTTGTCCCTGCTCATGAATCTCATGACCGGGATCGCCATATGGATTATCAACATTCATATATGCTTTTGAGCCTTTAAAATTGATGTTAACACACCAAAAATCATTATCCAAATTAAAAACAAATTAAGGTCGAAATAATTAGAAATCAGACCCTCTTTAAGTAATTCTAACACAAAATATACTATATATGTAATCAGGGAAATATATAGGATATCTGGTACCAATTTTTGAATAAATTTCTTCATAATCTAAATAAACTTTTAAAACGCGTTAAAAAATTGTCCTTACTCAAAGGCTCTTTAATGAACTCAATTTCTATTCTATTAAATTCAATTTTCTCATTCATCTCATCTAACCCAGCAGATGAGATCAAAAATCTCATACGGCTATTATCCAGCCCAATATATGCCAAATCATATTCTGTTGTACCCATCATCCATCCATTATCCTCTTTTGTATATTCAATATCTTGCAACAGCCATTTCCATTGGTTGTTATTAAACCTAGGGCCAATTTTAAATAAAACCTCTTCATTTTTCCTATACCACACCCTTAACTTAGCTTTTGAAAAACTCTGTGGTAAACGCACATCAAAATACACCGGATCAATCACCATTTCCTGGCTACATTCTCCCCTGTTCTTTTCTATCTCAAGCACTCTTCCCATCGGCGAAAACTTAGACACAAATGGATCTTCCTTGCAAAAATCATAATCCACTTTCAAAATTCCCTTAGGGCTAATATCTTTATAGACTAAACATCCTAGGGTTATAATAGGGATTAAAATTAAAATTATTCGAATGTATTTATAATACTTCATTTCAATTCAATAATATATATCCAATCACTTTTAAATACTTTCGCTCCTCGAACTATCTTCATGCCCCTTGGCTCAAAATCTCTTTTAGATATAAAATCAACAATATCTTCCCCTGCAAAAGTATAGTAGTAGACATCCCGTAACTCCACCATGCGTCGTAAAGCCTCATAATCCTCGTCCACCGCTAACGCCGTAATTAATTTTTTCCTATCAGGAAAAAATATTTTATCAGCCTGCTTATACATCACAACCACATCCCCCTCTCGAGTAATCTCATTAACTAAATAAGACTTTGCTCTAGTCTCATCCAAATTACGCAATAGGAATAAACTTTCATCAGTTTTGCGTATAACTAAATTTAAGGTGGGCATACTTAATACCGCTATAAGCATGCCAGCCACTATCACCCTGTAAACCCCATAATATTTCAGTTTATCCCAAATCAATACCCTGCTTATCATATACACCAAGGTAGCTAAAAATGGCAGACACAACATATATATAGGTAAGAAGTAGCGTAAATACGAAGTGCCCAGAGATAAAGTATTTTGATCAATACGGTCAACTAGCCCCCAAGAACCATAGAATACTAATAAATATGCCATCAATACCAAGAAAAATGCAACATAAGTTATCCTTTTCTTATAATCAATTAAAATTAATTTTTTAGGTAATAAAATAAAAAGAAAGCCTCCAAGTATTGTCGGCAATGACCAATATGGCAAGAACTGATATAAATAATTAAAACCATTTACTAAAATTGATTTTAAATCAAAACCAAACGGTGTAATTAAAATCCGAAATAATAACCCATTACTTATCATCTCCCCAACTCCACCTTCGGGAATTATCGCCCCATAACCAGCTGATATCACAGCACCATACAATATCTGATTACTGTACATCAACATTAAAGCTGGGATGTATAACCCACATAAAAACAAAATAAATCCAGGCCAATAAATTTTTTTAAAATTAAGAACAAACACGAAAAGAACGCTCAAGGCTAGCCATACAATTTCAGAAGTTCGAGTAACCACAGCCAGACCAATTAAAAACCCAGATAAGGCATAAACACCCAACTTAAACTTACCTCGATCCATCGCCCACAAAAGTAAATACACGCCAATTAAAAATAAACTTAAAAACAATATATTATGATACAGCCCTCGAGCGCTATAATATAGCCAAGGAGGTAGAAAAGATAACAGCACGGCAGAAATTAAAGCAATCTCCTTTCTCCCAAAAATTTGTTTTATTAATAAATAAAAAAAGATAATTCCCAAAACCCCAAATAAGGGAGTTAAATACGGAACTATCCATAAACCAAAAACTTTAGCTAAAAATCCATAAATAAATATCATGCCCAAAAAACTACCTGGCACTATTTTACCCTCAACTGTGTTCAAACTACGTGCATGTACCAAGTTATTACCCACTCCATTTAATTCCTCAAAGTAATACAAACTTTCACCAGCAGCCATCCTCTCTATCCAAAAATAGTTGGCTGTTTCATCAGGCGAAGAAAACTTTGGATTGGGCTCTGCGCTAAGCAAATTAAAATTTGAGTAAATACAAAAAAAGACTACACAAAAAACTAACAAAAACAATATTTCTTTGTTTCTTTTAAGAAAATTCATATAATCTTATCTTACCAATTTTGGGGTAAAATTCAAGCCCACATAAATAAAAAATTGACACTATCACATAAATTTCATAAAATAAACTTAGTATTCACAAAAACTAATAATAAATAAAAACTCACAAAATCAGGAGACGGAAAAATGAGCACACATGTCAACGCACAACTAGGCGATATTGCCAAAACAGTATTACTACCAGGCGACCCACTGCGAGCAAAACACATAGCCGATACATTCTTATCACAAGTTGAACCCTATAACACTGTTCGAAACATGTTAGGGTTTACCGGCATTACGCCTCAAAAGGAAAAAATCTCAGTACAGGGGTCTGGTATGGGTATGCCATCCCTAGCTATTTACGTAAATGAACTAATAAACAATTTTGGTGTCAACCGAATAATACGGCTTGGCAGCTGTGGCGGATTACAGGAACACACCGAATTAAGAGACATAATCATAGCAGTAGGATCTTGCTCCGACTCTGCTATGAATAATAGAATCTTTTATAATATGAGTTTTGCGCCAATTGCAGACTTTGAATTACTCTACAAAGCCAAGCAAGTCGCGCAAGAACTCAACATTCCCGTACAGTTTGGAAATGTTCTAGCGACAGATAACTTTTACGATGACGCTGAGCCACCTGGCTGGAAAATTTTTAGCGAATACGGAGTTTTGGCAATCGAGATGGAAACTGCTATCCTATACACCATAGCAGCCAAGAAAAAAATTCAGGCGCTGACAATTTTGACTGTCAGCGATAAATTAGTAACAGGCGAACAGCTTGACGCACAAGACCGCCAAGAATCCTTCAATCAAATGGTGGAGATAGCTTTAGGGCTTTAGGAGTTTAAAAGCAAATAAAGCACGAAATGGCATTCAGCAAAGAATTCTGAATGCCATTTTTTATACAAAAATCCCTAAAAAAGTTAGGATGTAAAATCAAAAACCCGTCTATTTTAGACGGGTTGAAATAAATAATAAATAATTAACGCTTAGACCACTGTGGGGCACGTCTAGCTCGTTTTAATCCGGGTTTCTTTCTTTCTTTTGATCTTGGGTCTCTTGTCAAAAAGCCTTCTGCGCGCAAAACTTTTTTAAATCCTTCATCTGATTTAAGCAATGCTCTTGAAATACCTAAGCGGCATGCCTCAGATTGTGATCTTTGCCCACTACCTACAACCTTAATCCACACATCAAAATTACCTTCTTTGCCAACTACTTTAAAAGGTTCTTCTAAATTTAACTGCCAAGTAAAATATGGAAAAAATTCCTTATAATCCCTATCATTAATAACCACTTGACCTGAACCTTTGGCATATATTCTAACTCTTGCAGAAGCAGTCTTTCTTCGACCCACTGCATAAATATATTTACCAGAAAACTTTACTGGCTTATCTTTAGATTCTTCTTTTTTAACTTTTTCTTCTGCCATATAATTATTTAATAGTTAATCTCTTCAACATATCATTACGCAACTTGTTGCCAGGCAACATGCCATAAACTGCTCTTCTCAGAACTTCAGCCATACCTTTTTGAGCCACTAAATCTTTCATTTTAGTTTCTTTCAATCCACCTGGATACATAGAATGACGGTAATACACCTTTTTATCCATCTTATTACCAGTAATTTTCATCTTATCTACGTTTTCCACAACTACACTGTCGCCCTGATCTAGATATGGCGTAAAATTAACCTTATGTTTACCACGCAAAAGCTGGGCAATCTGACTTGCCAATCTGCCAGGCGCTTGATCGCTGGCATCCAATATATGTTCTTTTCTTTCTATATTCTTTTTAGTCATAAAATTTATTAAACAAATTCAATAGCACACATTCGAGCTCCATCTCCTTTACGCTCTCCAATTTTAATGATACGCAAATAACCGCCCTTTCTCTCCTTATACTTGGGGCCAATCACTTCTAGCATTTTATCCACTGCTCCTTTGGTCATCAAACGCTTCATTAATTCACGTCTAGAATGCAACGAATTAACCTTGGCTCGAGTTACAAGCTTTTCTACTTTAGGTCTTAAAAATTTAGCTTTAGCTTCAGTTGTTTTAATTTTCTCATGTAATACTAAAGACGTAGCTAAATTTTTAACTAAAGCCTTTCTTTGCTTATAATTCCTATCTAATGTTTTTTTAGTACTTCTGTGTCGCATAAATTAAATATCTTCTTTTTTGGGTCGACCCTTCTTTTTCTTTGGTTCTTCCTCATTGTCTTCTTTCTCCTTTTCTTTATCAACCTCTTCTGTTTTTTCTTCTTCTTCCTTTTCTTCATCATCTACTACTGTTTCTTCTTGAGTCTCTTCTCCAGCCCCTTTATTTTGTAAAAAATTAACTTGATCTGATAAAATACCTACAGCTTCATCAAATGCTTCTTCTGGAGTTACTGAACCATCGGTTTCAACCATCAAAATCAGTTTATCCCAGTTGGTCATTTCACCAACACGCACCCTGTCCACTTCGGCTGATACTTGAGTTATTGGCGTGAATATTGCATCCACTGCCATATGTCCAATTGGCAATTTTTCTCCACTAAAACCCTCAACTGGTAAATATCCCCTGCCCTTTTCAACTGTAAACTCAACATCAAAATCTGCTGCCTCATCAGTTAAAGTGGCAATTACCATATCTTTATTAACTAAACTCACCTGTGAAGGTGCTTCAATATCACCTACTGTTACCTTACCTTCACCCGTCTTGTGTAATTTCAATGCCAAAGGTTCGTCATGTGTGGCAGTTGCTAGTGGATCTACCTTAACCTTAATCTGTTTAATATTTAACATCACATCAACCATATCTTCCTTAACATGCGGCAAACTGGAAAATTCATGATCAGTTCCCTTTATCTTAGCTGTAGTAATAGCTGATCCAGTAATTGAGGACAACAATACGCGCCGTAACATATTACCAATAGTAATACCAAAACCTGGATACAAAGGCTCAACAATAAATTCACCCTTGTTGTCACTCTCAGCTTTATATTCAAATTTTTGTGGGACGGGGATCATCTCCATATATTTCTAAATTAATTAAATAATTATTTTGAATAATACTCAACAATAAGTCTAGTATCAATTCCTGGATCAAAATCCTTCTCTTGCGGATCACTCACCATTGTCACGCCTTGTTCTTCAGGGTCATAACTCAACCACTCAGGAGTACTCTCTGGCTTTATACTTTCAAAAACGCCATCAAATGCAACTGATTTTTTACTCTTTTCCTTAACAGTAATCATATCTTTTTCTTTCAACCCGTATGAAGGAATGTTCACTTTTCTACCATTTATCATAAAATGTGCATGATTGATCAATTGGCGAGCCTTGCCACGAGATACTGCTAAACCTGATTTATATACTACATTATCAAATCTTTTCTCAAGTAAGGTTAAAAAATTAACTGATACATTGCCTTTCATAGCTAAGGCTTTTTTAAAATAATTTCTAAATTGTTTCTCATCTACACAATAGCTTTTTTTAGCGCGCTGTTTAGCTTGCAATTGCTTGCCATATTCCGTAACTTTCACAAATCCCTTTTGGCCATGCAGACCAGGAGGATAATTCTTCTTAACCATAGCGCATTTAGCGCCAAAACATCGCTCACCCTTAAGGAAAAGCTTTTCACCTACACGTCTGCATTGTCTACATTTTGGATCTAAATTTCTACCCATGTTTTTTGTTTAATAATATTTATACTCTTCTTGGTTTCTTAGGACGACAACCGTTATGTGGAACTGGTGTCACATCTTTAATACCAGCTATATTAATACCATTTATAGAAAGTGCTCTCACAGCCGCCTCTCTTGCCGGGCCAATACCTGACACGTAAGCATCCACTTCACGTACGCCTGCTCCTTTAGCTTTATCAACCACTGCTTTAACAACTACTCCAGCAGCATAAGGCGTAGCCTTTTTAGCGCTTTTAAATCCGCATCTGCCAGCAGATGACTGTGCAATAACCCCACCATTCAAATCAGTAATACTTACAATAGTATTATTATATGTTGATTTAACATAAGCTCGACCCCTGCCTTTAAGCAAGCGTCTAATCACGTTCTTCTTTTTCTTTCTTACTACTTTTTTCTTTTTTTCGTCTGCCATATATTTTCTTAAGTTTTTTGTGCAGCTGATATTCTACCAGAACCCGCGGTTCTACGTACGTTTCCTCTAACAGTGCGTGAATTAGTTTTGGTTCGCTGTCCGCGTACCGGCAATCTCTTGGCATGACGTGAACCTCTATGGCTGTTAATCTCTTTTAAACGTTTAATATTACCCATTACTTCGCGCCGAAGTTCACCCTCTACTCTATGTTTAGATTCAATCACTTTACGCAGAGCTGCTACTTGACTATCATCAATATCTTTACATTTCATATTGGCATCCAATTTGGCCTCTTCAATAATTTTAACTGACATTGTACGACCAATACCAAAAATATAGGTTAAGCCTATTTCTAATTTTTTTTCATTTGGTAAATTAACTCCAACAATTCTTGCCATATATTTTAACCTTGTCTCTGTTTATGTCGAGGATTCTTGCAAATCACAAACACCCGCCCTTTGCGGCGGATTACTTTACAATCTCGGCATATTTTTTTTACAGAGGCTCTTACTTTCATTTTAAATAAACTAAATATTAAAAAATAATAATCTTTATAGAAAGATTATTGTCTATAAACCACCCGGCCCTTGGTTAGATCATACGGTGAAATCTCCACCTTAACTTTATCCCCTGCTAAAAGCATTATTCGATGCATTCTCATCTTACCCGCAAGACTCGCAATAATCTCCTGGCCATTGTCTAAAACTACCCTAAACTTAGCCCCGGGCAAAAGTTCAGTTACTTCACCTTGAGCTTCAATAAAGCCCTTCCTATTTATATTAAATTGGTCGGACTCTTGATTATTATTGGTGTTTTGATCGTTTTCCTCGATATTAATACAATTTTTATTTTTAAAGATTAGCAAAAATTATGACTATCTAATATAGTCAATTTATCTTCAAATATTAAACTATTATTCAATATATTCAAATTTAACAATATATGTATAATTATACAGAAATACAGATTTCTGTCAATTGTTTACCTGAAATTAAGTAAAACATTGATTCTATTGCCATTTTCCGGTATTTTATTAGTCACACTATAGCTGAATTTAAAACGCACATCTTTAATGTTATCCCTTTCAAGTAATAACCGCCTGGCTTCAAATTCAGTCAAACCTTTTAACTCATCCTTTATCTTATCTATATATATAGGTAAAGACACCTGATTTTCAGCATGAATTTTAAGGGTTGCTAAAGCTTTAGAAATATCCACACTTTCCACCTCAACCTCAAATACATCCCGGGAAGTTTCCACAATCTTCTTGTTCTCATCAACTTCACTCTCTATTTTCCGCGCAATCATATCTCTAACAATTGCCCCATCCCATACCAATGCGCTCCCTGTCATTTCAATTTTCATCTCAAACTCCTCAATCTCTTCTTCAAGTTCAACTGCTTTCTCTGTGTTTATAACTTCAAAATTAATTAAATCATCATACAATACCTGACTTTCAGATAATCTATCTTCGATTTTTGATTTCAATTCAGGCTCTAAACTTTCTCGTAAAGTTTTTTCAGCCTTATCCAAATCATCTTGGGACACCACTTTAATCACTTTTGAGGTTCCACCTTCTAATCTTGTCTTTACTTCCCCATATATCTTATTTTGTTTTGAAAATGCTAGGTCTATTATAGTTAATCTGCCGGGATTTATATTGCCTTCTTCTCCAGCTTCTTTAGCCTCAACTTGGGCTACCAATGTTCCATAAACTATGGTGCCCTCAGCTGATACTTCAGCTTTTGGAATTTCTGCCACCCCTTTTAGAAAAAAAACAACACCATCATCTGATACCAAACTATTTAGCGTAGTTAAGGGCTGTACCAGCCCTGTTTGGTTATAGAAAACAACTTCACCCGAAGCCTTATCCCCCACGTTCTTTTCCCCGCTTGTTTTAAATGTTTTTTTCAAATTTCCATCCACATCAACCATTTCTCCCGGCATCTTATTATTCACCAAATCTTCTTTAGTTAAATTCCCATCAATTGTAATATTTAAATCATTTACCTTGGTTTCTGTTTCTGGCACAATCGTTACTTCTACTTCAGGAAAGACATAAATGAATAAAGCTACAATCAAAGCAAAAAACAACAAAAAAACAAACACTCGCCACACCTTGGACTTCTTTTTACCCTGTCTGGTGCCATAATAGTGCTCGCCTATCTGCTTTTTCTTGTAGTCGTATCTGCTCATATAACTACGGTTATTATATCAATTTTAGCTTTAATGTCAAAAATTGGGGAATAATAAAAGAGATTCAATATTTACATGAATCTCTTTTATTTCGTAATTTTTTTGATCGCTTTTTTGTTTTAAAAATTATTTCATCAATATCATTTTTTTTGTTTGAGCCAAACCGTTGGCATTCAGACAGTAAAAATACACACCAGAATACTGACCAACTGCATTCCATTGAACTTTGTAAATACCAGCTACTTTTACACCGTCAACAAGTACCGCAACTTCCTGTCCAATTGAGTTATAAATTTTGAGAGAAACCTTTCCGGATTGCGGTACATAAAATTCAATGGCTGTTACCGGATTAAATGGATTTGGATAATTTTGCAGCAACGAAAATCCATTGGGTTGTCCGAGCATTTTTTCTTCATTAACATCAGTAGCACTTCCAGGCCATTCTGGCGGAGATGGTGGTAAAAACCCTGGATCACCAGGAGGCATATAATCTCCTGCCAAAACATAGCCCTCATCATGTTTTATTTTCGTTAGCCCCAAAGACGGCTTTGTAAAAAGCAAAACGCATGAGTGAGACGCGTAAAACCACAATCCATGACCAGGTTTTGTTATATCATCAGGACCAATCATTGTATAACCCTGATACCCATACTCAAACAAATATATTTGAAAGTCAGGTTCTCCGGGTGGCGGCAATATAAATAAAGATTGACTCAATTCTGCAGAAAAACCAGGATAAGCTACCATGTGCCACTCTCCCTTTTCAAGGGAAACACTATCACTTTCGCTACCCAAAAGAATCAAGGCGCTGTTTCGCACATCTCCCTGCCAAAATGCCAACTCGCCATAATTCGCCATCCAAAACACATTATCTACTCTACTCGCATTGCGTGTAGGATTCCCAAACAGAATATCAGATTGGCAATATTGACTATTTCCGCTTACATCCTCGTAAAAAACATATTCGCCAGCCATATTCGCAAAAACTTGTGTAGCAATAATATTTTCCGGTAAATATGTTGGAATACCCACCATGGTCCATCCATAACCATAGTATGACCTGAACCCTTCACGAATGGTGATTGTACAAATATGCAACATGGTAAAATTAGGCGACAACCAAACCGTAGAATTAGCCTGATCTCCAATAAAATATACCATGTTGTCACCAGTGTTTATCTCCACTCTTAATGTATCAAAATTTTGCCAATTATTAGTCAAATCAAGCATAATTCTATACTCAATCTCAGTATTGGCCGGCTGGACAAATGGACTAAAATAAATCCTTCCGCTAACAAAATTAATACTGTCTACGGTAGACACCACGCCGTACTGAGTGGCAATCCGCATACTATTAAGATCATCGCCAGTGGCAACCAATGAATTCAATTCATACGACAACACAGGGGACCAGCCCACACTACTAAATTCACTACTACTATCCGCCATTGTGTTTAGTTTAAAATAATTGAGCAGAGAAGTCTCTCCGGGCAAGTTAGTGTGATCGGTCCACTCCTCAAAATCAATCCATGCCTCCTGCGCAAAAACCGGCATAGACAACAAAAAAACAACGAGCAACAAAACTACAATTTTATGTACCATAAAATCCTCCAAAAAAATATTTAGATTAAAATTTAACTCCCCTTTATGAGGAATTTTTTAAATTATTTATTTCTGCTTACAAAAAAGCGATCCAGCCACTTTACCATAAATCCTCAAAAATGTCAAGAGTTAAACTAAAATTAGCTAAAAAAGAAAAAATACCCGTTATTTACGGGTATTTAAATATATACCTAAAATATACTATCAATCCGTTTCATCCACTATCTCTATCTTTAAAACCTCTTCAATTACATCTTCTAAGGTTACCAATCCTTGAAATTCACCTTTCTTATCCTCAACCAATGCAATATGCAACTTATTCTTTATAAAATCATTAAGAAGTTTATCTAATTTAGTACTAGTTTTTACATGCACTAATTTATGCTTATGGCATAATTTACCCACCTTTTCTTGACCCACATGACCCAATAAATCTTTTACATAGAGTATTCCAACTATATGGCTCTCGCTCTTATGGAATACCGGAATTCTTGTATGTCCCCTCTTTTTGATTTTAGCTATTAATTTTTCATCAAACACCTCATCTTCGTTAATAGTATAAACTTTATCTCTTCCTGTCATTATCTCCCCTGCTTGCTTTTCTGAATAAGTTAAAGCTCCCCTAATAATCCTCTCTTCATCCCTATCTATATCACTCTCTTTAGAATCTTCGTGTTCTTCAATAATTTTTACCAATTCTTTCTTGGAATAAACTGTCGGCATCTCGGCTCCCAATGTTTTATCAAGTACCCAAGCAATTGGTGCACAGATTGGATAAAGGAGGACTATGAAAATTTTAACTATCCAAGCAGTTTTAGCTCCTACTTCAAGAGCATACTTAGCGAATGAAGCTTGTGGAATAATTTCACCAAAAATTACAATTAAACCAGTAGCCACAAGCCCGGCCATAAACCCACTCGCAATATCTCCTAAAAATATAGCCAAAGCTGAATTAACTGCCACATTCCCTAAAAGCAAAGTACATAAAAGTAAATTTCCTTTTTTGCGCACGCTATACACCTTCTTGGCTTTCTTGTCACCCAGCTCAATCTTTCTCTCAAGCTCGCCCTTACTCAAACTTAATAATCCCAAAGTTAATCCTGAAAAAAGACCAGAAAAACCTACTAAAATTATTACAATTAAATATGTCATATATTTATTCTAAAATTGCCTTTATTCTTCTCACTCCTGCTGAGCTTGACTCTTCCTTTAAAATCTTAAATGTTCCAAGTTCTGCAGTATTCTTAACATGCGGCCCCCCGCAAATTTCCTTAGAATAATCCCCCATAGAATATACCTTTACCTTTTCTCCATATTTATCTCCAAATATTCCCACTGCTCCTTGCTTCTTAGCTTCTTCCACACTCATCTCATCTTGTTTAATATCCAATCCTTTTTTAATCTTTGTATTAACAATATCTTCCACCTTCTTCTTCTCTTCATCACTCAATTTTTCACCATGTGAAAAATCAAAGCGTAGTCTTTCCCCGGTAATATTAGAGCCTCTCTGTTCCACACAATCCCCCAAAACTTCTCTCAAGGCAGCTAGCAGTAAATGCGTAGCTGTATGATATTTTATAGTATCCCCGCTTTCACCGCCTAATCCACCTTTAAATTTACCTGCCGTTGCACTGCGTGATAAATCCTGATGCTTTTTAAACTCATCTTCAAACCCTTGTTTATCTACCTTAAATCCCTGCTCTTTAGCCAATTCTTCCGTTAATTCCCAAGGAAAACCATAAGTTTGGAATAAATCAAATACCAACTTTGAATTAAATTTTTTACCCTTAATTTTCTTTACTTCTTTATTAAATATTTTTAATCCTTGTTGCAAGGTTTTAGTAAACTTTTCTTCTTCTACTTCAAATAAAGATAATACCCGTTCCTTATTCTCCTCAAGCTCTTCATATATCTCGCTCATCATCTCAATTGCCACTTGTGACACTTGGGCAGTAAAATTATCCTTTATACCAATCATTCTACCATGTCTAATAGCTCGACGTACTAATTTGCGTACCACATAACCCGCATCCACATTTGATGGCTCAATCAAAGCCTTGTCGGCCATGATAAAGGTAGCGGCCCGTACATGGTCAGATATAATTCTCATTGAGCGCTTTACCTCTTCACTCTCTTCATATTCCTTACCACTCAACTTCTCAATTTTTTTAATTATAGGTAAAAACAAGTCTGTCTTGTAATTATCATCCAATCCATTCATAACGGCCAATAATCTTTCAAGCCCTGTACCATTATCAATATTCTTTTGTTTAGCCTCAACATATTTGCCTTTGCCTACTTTTTCATAACTCATCAGTACATCATTACCAATTTCAACCCATCTTGAATCTTCTGGATCAAATTCATCAGGTACTTTACTCTCATCCATCCAATAATGTGGCTCAGTATCTGGTCCGCACGGTCCGCCAGTGCCACTCGGCTCCCACCAGTTATCTTCCACATATTTAATCCTCTTTTCATCAATACCAATCTTTTGCCACAACTCATATGACTCTTCATCCTTTTCCGCATCCTTATTACCCCCAAATACCGTAAAGGCTAATTTCTCTTTTTCTAATCCTAATTCTTTAGTTAAAAACTCATAGGTCATTTGAATAGCTTCTTTTTTAAAATATTCTCCCAGCGACCAATGCCCCAGCATTTCAAAAAAAGTATGATGTGTCTTGTCCCCCACTTCATCAATGTCCCCTGTTCTAACGCACTTTTGTGCGTTAACTAATCTGACGCCACCAGGATGTTTTTCCCCGCACAAAAACGGCACCAAGGGCTGCATGCCTGCTGTTATAAAAAGAGTGGAAGGATCATTTTCCGGCAAAACAGAAGCTGACGGGATAATAGTATGACCCCGACTTGCAAAAAAATCTATATACTTTTGTCGCAATTCTTTAGAACTAATCATAAAATATTTACTTATAGACCTTATGGTCTCCGACATCCAAAAAGAGCACTTGATTATCATTTATAAATACAAACATAACTCGCAAACGCGGGGTAAGCGAAAACGACCACCGGTCTCTTAATTTTCCCTTAAGTTTATGTATCCTTAAAATTGGGTCAAAACAATTCACCCTAAAAATTTTTTCCTTCTTCCGGGCTATAACTCTCTCTATATTACTTAATTTCTTATACGACCTGACAAAATGAGATGCATAATCTATTTTTTTAATAGCTTTTTGCATAAAACTAATCCAAATCAGCCAAAGATTTTAAAGTTTTGGTCTTGCCCGTCCTATATTCTTCTTCTCCCTGGCGAGCTATATCCAAAGCCTCATCTTCTGTCATCTCTCTGTCTCTAACAATTTCTTCAAAAAAATCAGGGGCCAACAAGACTGCGGTCGGCTTATTCTGAGTGAGGATATATAGAGGCTCATGGGTCTCCTTTATATACTCAAACAACTCTTTATATTTTCTCTGAAGATCCCTAACAGAGGCTGTTTTAGGCATTATTTTTGTTGCTACAGGCATAATTACAATTTTAATTACTTATATTGTCATTATATTTTATATAAAATTATATGTCAAATTAATGACAACCCTCGTCAATCGCATCATTCACCAGCTTATCAGCCAACTTATTCTTCTCTCTCCTAACATGGCTAAAAGTAACTTTCTTAAAATTATGTTTTAAATTATATACTTTAACAAACAACTTACCAAGCGCTACATTCTTCACCTTATATTCACCCTTTATCTGCTTAACAATTAATTCTGAATCTAAATAAAAATCAATTGTCTCTGGCCCCAGTTCCTTGGCTTTTTCCAAAGCCAAAACCACAGCCGAATACTCCGCCACATTATTTGTGGCTTCACCTAAATATTTCTTATGAGTTGCTATAACCTCACCTTTGGGGGACATTATAGCGACACCAGCGCCTGCTGGCCCTGGATTACCTCTGGCTCCACCGTCTGTGTATATAACTAGATGTTTATTGTCCATGTATACTTATCTTAAACTAAATTAAGCAAAAAGTAAAAGCGCTGCGGTAAATTCACACAACACTTTTTTAAAATCGCTTGCCGATCAATATTATTGATCGGTATTGCCAACCTTTTTTGTAAAAAAATCCGAAGCTCCTTCAAATTTTTCGAGATAGCCTACCTCTACAAAAAAGCTAGCAATACTGTACACAGCTTCCTTCAAACACTTGTCTCCAAGTACCTCGAAAAGACGACAAGCTTGCATAAAACTTTCAAAGGGGATTTTTGTACAACGATACGCAACCACCCAATCATAAAGATCAGAAGTGGTCCTTAGGGAAACCAACGCTGTCGTTTTGCAGTCCAAGCTTTTTTTTGCATCTTCCCTTTCTCTAAAACGCACAGCAAATACGTCTGATTTTTTCATTTTTACTCCCTTAAAAAGTGAATATATCTTTATTAATTTCTATTTTTTAATTATTCTTTATTTTTAATATCTTTAATTCTACACTCAATCTCCCTGCTTCCATTCCACTCGTTAACTCCCACCTCATACACTATATCAACCCTGTCTCCTTCCTTAATTTTATTCTTCCACTCAGCCATGCTAAATCCTACAAATTTTTCCGCATCTCCATTACTCTCATCACGTAACAGTAATCGAATATGCTGGTTGTTACCACCCATTGTGAAAAAATCCATAACCTCTAAATTTTCACTTAAAAATTTAGGTTTCTTGTTACCTTCGCCAAAAGGCTCAAACTTTTCTAAATTTTCAATTAAATCCCAATTCAATCCATTTAACCTCATTTCAACCTCAATGTCAATTGAGGGTATTAATTCCACGTCTTTTAACTTCTTTTTAGCAATTTTTGTAATTTTATCCATAAAATCAATATGATTCTTTTTTCCTAATATAGTCAATCCACATGCTTGAGCATGACCACCAAATTCTGCCAAATATTCCTTACATTCCCCCAATGCTTTCGTTATGTCAAACTCTTCTATACTTCTACCAGATCCTACATATTTATCTCCCATCTTACCGAATACTATAACCGGCCTTGAAAATTTGTCTGCCAATTTTCCAGCTGCTAAACCCACCATTCCTGGGGACCATCCATCATAGGTGCTAAACAATATCACATCATCTCCCTTAGGCTCACCAATTTGCTCCAAAGATATCTTCATCATCACTTCTGTCACTTTCTGTCTATTCTGATTTTTTTGATTTAAATCAATCGAAATTGCCAAGCTTTCCGCCTCATCTTCTGTAGTTAGCAGTTCAAAAGCCGTATTGGCATGATCCATTCTGCCAGCCGCATTGATCCTGGGTGCAATTTGAAATCCAATTGTACGCGTATCTATTTCTTTGCGGATTGATGCGCGTGATATTAATTCTTTAAGCCCCAATCTTTGCGTCTTATTCAAAACCAATAATCCCCACTTAACTAAAGTCCTATTCTCCCCCATAAGTGGCACGCAATCAGCTACCGTGCCTAAAGCCAATAAATCCAGCAACCATTTCTCGTATGCCTCATTATCTTGACTTTTATCTTTTCTTAATAAGGCTTGGGCTAATTTAAAAGCTACACCCACCCCAGCTAAATATTGAAAAGGATATTTTTCTTTTTTCAAAGTTGGGACTATCATCGCATATGCTTTATCTGGCAGTTCAGTTGGCTCTTGATGATGATCTGTTATAATAACATCCATGCCAAGTTCTACAGCCAAATCAATCTCTTTTTTACCAGATATCCCACAATCTACTGTTATAATTAACTTGGTTCCTTGTTTGGCAATTTCTTTAATTGCCGATTCCTTCAATCCATACCCTTCTTTCATCCTATCTGGGATATATATCCCTAAATCAGATACTCCCACTCTTTTAAGGGCGCTATATAATAGAGAGGTGGATGTTACCCCATCAGCGTCATAATCACCATAAACTACGATTCTTTCTTTTTTAGAGATACTTTCAAATATCCGCCCAACCGCCTTGGTCATATCATTGAATAAAAAAGGATCATGCTGATCCTTTAAATAATCAGGTGCTAAAAACTGATCAATTTCTTCTTGAGTTTTTAAGCCACGATTGTACAGCAACTGCAAAACAACCCCATTTATCTTGGGGAATTTTTCTTCAAATTCTTGATTATATTTAGGTTTAATTTTCCATTTTCTAGACATGTTTGGATTATATCACTCATAAGATTTTTGGCAAAATAAAAAAGTAACAATATTAAATTTAGTTACTTCTTTATTTTTTGAGCCAACTCTCCTTGACGATTATAACTCCGTGACGCCGGCAATATTCTTTTAATTGCTTTGGCACTTTTTTGACTACTAACGTAAGTATCCCCATTGTAGTTGTCCAAGCTACCAAATTACCCTGCGCCAAAAATTTAATATAATCAAGTACAAGGGCTAGCCCATGATCCAATAATCCTAATCCTGGATTCATACAGGCCCTCCTTTTAATCTATTAATTTTTGTTTACATATTAATCCTAGCTCCATAAAGGTATATTTGTCAAAAACCCTTAAAAAAGCTAGAATTAAAACATCAAATTAGCCTATCAAATATATGTCAAAACTACAACTCTACAATACCCTAACTCGCAAAAAAGAAGAATTTAAACCTCTTAAAAAAAACAAGGTTACTATCTACCATTGCGGGCCAACAGTTTACTGGACTCAGCACATCGGTAACATGCGCGGCATGACTTGCGCTGATCTTATAACCCGCTCTTTAAACTACCTTGATTTTAAGGTTATCCTCACCCGCAACTACACAGATGTGGGACATTTAACTTCTGACGCCGATCAAGGCGAAGATAAAATGGAAAAAGCTGCTAAGCGCGATAAACTCTCACCAGATGAGGTAGCTGATAAATACATTAAAATATTTGAAAATGATGTTAAAAATTTAAATAATCTAGAACCCAAATACAAACCCAGAGCCACTCAGTGTATCAAGCCAATGATCAAAATGGTTAAAACATTGATTAATAAGGGTTATGCATATACCACCGATTTAGCCGTCTACTTTGATGTCTCTAAGGCCAAAGACTATACGAAGCTCTCAAGACAAAACCTTGATAACCTTATATCCCAAACCGGTCAAGATAAGGTTATTGATAAACACAAAAAAAACACACATGATTTCGCCATCTGGCTTTTCCGTGCTGGCGAGCATAAAAATGCTCTGCAGTATTGGAAATCCCCTTTTAAATCCAAATTGGTTGATAAAGGGCAAGGCTTTCCCGGCTGGCACCTCGAATGTTCTGTCATGGCTAAAAAATATTTAGGTGACACCATCGATATTCACATGGGTGGCATAGAACATATTCCCATTCACCACACCAATGAAATTGCCCAATCCGAGGCTGCCAATGGAGTTAATTTCGCTAACTACTGGCTACACAATGAACACTTAATAGTCAATCAGGGCAAGATGGCTAAATCTGAAGGCACCAGCTATAGTCTGGGAGAAATAAAAGAAAAGGGTTTTGATCCCCTATCCCTACGCTACTTCTTCCTTAACGCCCACTATCGCTCCAAGCAAAATTTCACTTGGCAGGCCCTAGAGGCTGCAAATAAGGGATATTCTAACCTAAAAAAAGACATCCTATCTTTAGGTAATAAAAAAGGTAAAGTAGATCAAAAGTTTAAAGAGGAATTTATTAAAAAAATATCAGATGATTTCAATATCCCACAAGCCCTGGCGCTTATACCTCAAGTATTAAAATCAAACTTGAGTGATAAGGACAAATTAGCTACTCTATCAGATTTTGATAAGGTCTTTGGTCTAAATTTAGATAAAATAAAAGAAAAAAAAATAGCTGTACCAGCAGAGGTAGAAAAGCTAGCAGAAGACAGACTAAAAGCGCGCCAACAAAAAGACTGGGCTAAGGCCGATGAATTCAGAAATAAAATTCAAAAGCTAGGATTTACAGTTGAAGATAAAGACAAGGGGTTTGAAATAAAAAAACATGAAACATTCTCTTAAAACTGGCCTTTCATTTGGCATCACCTCTGGCATTATCACCACTCTAGGCCTAATCGTTGGTCTACATGCCGGCACTCACTCAAAACTTGTCATCATTGGCGGTATTTTAACCATTGCCATTGCTGATTCGTTTTCAGATGCACTTGGCATTCATATCGCAGAAGAATCTAAACCAAATACTACAAATAAATCAGTCTGGGAAGCAACTCTGGCTACCTTGATCACCAAATTTGTTTTCGCCCTAACCTTCGTTATCCCTGTCTTGCTTTTAAATCTTAATTTAGCTATTCTTGTGAGTATTCTCTGGGGAATACTCATTTTGTCTATCTTAAGCTTCTCAATAGCTAAAAAACAGCAAAAAAAACCATACAAAGTAGTAACCGAACATACCCTTATCGCTATTATTGTCATTATCCTCACCCACTATGTCGGTCAATGGATCAATCAAGTATTTAATTAAATTATGTATAACTTCTGGTTTAAATTCAAAAAACCAATTATAGCGCTAGCTCCCATGGCCGGATACACAGATTCGGCTTTTCGTTTACTTTGCCACCAAATGGGGGCTGACATAGTTTATTCTGAGATGATATCAGTTGACGCTATCTGCTATAACAATCAAAAAACCCTTAAGATGTTTAAATACCACCCCAAAGAAAAACCCATTGTTTTTCAACTGTTTGGCAATAAGGTAGATAAATTTAAACAAGCCATTAGCCAGCTCCCAGTTAAAGGTAAAAATATTGGCATTGACATAAACTCAGGCTGTCCAGCGCATAAAGTGTACAAAACCGGATCAGGCGCAGCCCTTATGAACGAACTTGATAAAGCATATAATATAATACAAACAGTCTGCCAAAATACCGATCTACCAATCTCAGTTAAAATCAGGACTAAAGTAAAAGACACAACAGCAATTGATTTTATAAAAAAAATAAAAGATCTACCAATTTCTGCCATCATGATTCACGGCAGAACCCTTAATCAAGGATTTGCGGGAGAGATAGATTATAAAATTATACACCAAGCAAAACAATTACTGCCAAACAAAATAGTATTAGCTAATGGTGGAATCAATAGCCAAAAGGATATAGCTGAAGTATTAGAAAAAACCCAAGCCGATGGCTTGGGTGTTGCCCGCGGAGCTTTAGGCAACCCATGGATATTTAAGAAAAAATCCAACCCCACTAAGAGAAATAGAAAAAAAATAATAATAAAACACGCCAAACTTTTCCTCAAAGATAACTACAGTCTAACGCCTCTGCGCCAACATCTCGTCCACTATATCAAAGGACAAAAAAATGCGTCAGCTATACGCCAACGCCTAATCCACGTCGAAAATCTAAATGAGCTTAAAAAAATATTAAAAGATTTCTAATATGACGGCCTGCCAGGTCGTCTTCTTCTCTTTCTGGTCAAAAATATTCCCACTAGAGGTAAAAATACCCATACAAAACGTCCCACCTCGCCCGCAAACATGCTCATCGCTCTTTCAGAAAATTGTGTTAAAAAATTTATCGGCAAAACACTTAAAATAACCGTTGCCAAAAGCCCAGTATACAAAACACCATTGATAACAGCCATAACCCAACGTATCAAAAAATTATACTTATAATACGCCTTCATCAAATGAGTAGCAGATAATACAATGGCTATAATTATTATACTAACTATAACTAAAACTATCTTAAACCACCATTCAAAAACAAAAGGAGCTCCCCCGCCAATAACCTCATAAGGAAAAAATAGAGCTGACAGCCAAGCTACGTAAGTACTAATAAAGGCAATCAGTACATTATGAGCATCCAATAAAAAACCAAATAAAAATATAACGATAATAGCGATCAAAAAAATCATCATATCTCCCCAATATCCCTGACTGATCAGCTGCTCAGATACCTTGCCTGTGGCTTCTAAGCCTGCCTGACCTATGCTATCAGGAATTTTCAAACTAAAGGCAAATAAATTTAAAAACATAGACAAAAACAATTAATTATTATATAGATATATTATAACACAAATAAATAACTGAACCAAAAATCAAATATGGGAGTATAGCCATGAAAACAATAGACAAGATTATGACCGCAGGCGTTATACTTTTGGCTCTCTACGCCTTCTGCCAGCTCTTCATGTGTTCATGTTCAACATTGCACAAAAAAGCGGCGAAAAGACCAATATACACCATTACACATGGTGTATATAAAATCTCCTTTTCGTGTGACAGCAGTTCACACGGAAAATTCGAGGCTATCTACAAAAAAATAGCCAAGTGCCTAGGTACCAGGAAAGACAACAATACAGTGGTCATCGGCCTTGATATAAAAACACTGGGCGACTACTGGGACACATTGAAGGTGCGCTACATCCAATACAAAGGTCAAGTTTACCCGGTTGGCGCGCAACTTCAAAAAAATAAAAATACTAATTGTAAAATAATACGAGAATTTCTCATTCACCAGCTACAATCAGTCTTTAAGCGGCACCAACTAAAAGAGGCTGAAATCGAAAGAAAAAAAATAAAGGATAATAAAAAAAGTCGGCCAATTAAGGCGGACTTTTTTAATATATAAAAATTTTAAATTTACAACCCAAACGACTTTCCAATTTTCTTCGTCTCCTCACTACCTATCATAAACCCAACTATCAAATAAACTACGACTCCCATAATACCTGCTACTACAAATTGTGTCAGCACTCCCACAAATGTTTGCATGTCCACCATATCTGCCACTAAATATTTAGTAATCTGAATAGCCACCACTCCCCCAATACTTCCTGTTATAATCTTCAATACAGCAAAACCTATTCTTTTCTCATCTAAAAATCCCACTTTATGTTTTAAAATCACTCCAAGCAATATAACATTCAAAATACTTGATATAGAAAAAGATAAAGCCAATCCCATAACTCCCATGGTTTTTGCCAAAACTAACGATAAAACAATATTAACTGCTACAGACACTAACCCCGCAATAACTGGGGTTTTTGTATCATGCCTGGCATAAAATGCTCGTGCTAATACAGGCACCAATCCTTGAGCAAAAAGAGAAATACAAAAATATCCTAAAGTGTCAGCTGTAAATATAGTATCCTGCCAATCAAAAGCTCCACTTCCCAAAATCAACCTAACAGTTTGAGCCCTAAGGGCAATCATAAATACAGATACAGGAATGATTAAATAAAGAATTCTCCGAATGGTTTTTGATAATTGTAAAACAAATTTCTCCTTGTTCTTCTCTGCCACGCTCTCACTCAATGCTGGAAAGCTAGCCACGGCAAATGATATGGCAAAAACAGAAACCGGTACTGAAGCCAAATTAAAAGCTAAGTTAAATACAGCGATTGAACCAGCTATTAAAGTTGAGCCAATAATAGTAATTACCAACTGATTAATTTGCCCCACCGCCAATCCAAAAGTACGCGGCAACATTAGCTTGCCTATTTTTCTAACTGCCCTGTCTTTTAATAATAAGACAGGTTTCCATTTAAATCCTGCCTTAACTACACTTGGTAATTGCACCACTAAATGCAAAAAGGCTCCAACCACCACTCCCCAAGCTAAACCAATTGGCCCCATTCTATCAACAAGAAATACTATACCAAAAATTATACCTGCGTTATACATAACTGGCGCCAAAGCATACATGGTAAATCTTTTCATCGCCTGCAAAATCCCAGATAATACATTACTTATACCAAAGAAAAGAATGGATACTAGCATTATACGAGTCATATTCGCAGCTAATTCCAGTTTTTCACCCGTAAATCCAGGAGCAATCAATCCCATTAAGGGTTTAGCTAAAATAAAAAAGATGACACCTAAAACCAGCATCACCAAAAGTATTATATTCATTACAGCAGAAGACATCCGCCAATGGTCAATCCCTTTGCCACCATTCTTTAATTTAATAAATACGGGAATAAAGGCCGCAGACAAGGCTCCTAATACCAAAGTATTAAATATCAAATCGGGTAATTTAAAAGCTGCATAATATGCATCCAATATATCACCGGCGCCAAAACCAGATGCCAACAACCGATCACGAACCAAGGCTAACAACTTACTCAAAACCGAAAAAACCGCTATGACTATAGCGCCTCCAGTAATGGAACTATTAAGTTTATTTAATAATTTCTTAATCAAATACATAATTATTAGGAAGTTTTCTTCATTACAATATCCATTATCAATCTAAATTTTCTCCATTGCCGACTATTGACATTTCTCTATTATATGCTATATTATATTTAGTGCTTGTGTAGGGCTTCGGCCCTCTCACGGTCAATCATTGTAAACCGTAGCACAGCACTAACAAAAAATCATCACACTAGGTGGTGTTTTTTTGTTAATCCTCGCCAGGATTTCCACTATATATTAATCTTTTTCCCAACATATCAGTTCTCCAAAATGGAATAATACTCCAAAAATGTGATTCTCCTCCATAAACTTTTTTAATAATTACGCGGACACGATAATCATTTATTACAGCAATAAATTCAAAATACGTCACACGCTTCATTACATGTGCCCATTTTATCTTTTTTACTCTTACCATCTCATTCCTCTCCTGAATACCCTGCAATGTATGTGAAGCTTCAATAGTTTTAGAGGCAAGAGGGAGACAACGAAGGCGAATATATTGATCTTCGGCAGATCTTGTTTTATTTCTGTCTTTAAATTTAATATGCTCTAAACCCTTTGAATTAAAAGCAACCTGGTCTTTGAAATAGGGGCAATAGATGGAATCAATCTCCCTGTATTCTTGCTCTGCTTTATTTTTTATGTTTTTTAATTTTTCCTCATTTACTTCCATAAATAAAATTTCTAATCTACCTTCTAAACTCAAGATAGCCAACCTTATTCTTCCCAAATACGGTATATTATTTCCTCTTTTTTAATGATGCTTTAATAAAATCCCTAAATAAAGGATGTGATTTTAATGGCCGTGATTTAAATTCAGGATGGAACTGTACTCCCACCATCCATGGATGATCTTTTACTTCAACGATTTCAACCAAATTTCTTTTGGTATTCACTCCGGCAATTCGCAATCCGCCCTTCTCTAAAACATCCTTATAATCATTATTAAACTCATATCTATGCCTGTGACGTTCAGCAATTTTTTCTTTTTTATACGCTTTATAGCTCAATGAACCCTTAAAAAGTTTAGCCTCATAAGCGCCAAGTCGCATTGTGGCACCATAATCTTTATTCTTGATTTTTTCAACTTGATCTTCCATAGTATTGATTACCGGATCTTTGGTTTTAGCCTTTAGCTCAGTCGAATTAGCATCTTTTAATCCTAATACATGACGTGCAAAAGAAATAGTTAAAATTTGCATACCAAGACACAAACCAAAATATGGAATTTTCTTTTTACGCGCATAATCAGCTGCCAGCATCATGCCTTCTGTCCCTCTTTTGCCAAATCCACCTGGTACTATAATCCCATCCATTTTATCAAGTTCTTTCAACTTCTTTTTGTCTTTTTCATATTTCTCAGAATCAAGCCATACTATATTTGGTCGCGCATTGTGATGCCAAGCCGCGTGATTTATTGACTCAATTACAGAAATGTATGTATCCTTGCAAGATTTAAAATTAAAATACTTACCCACAATACCAATCGTCACTTCCTTTTTAATATTTCTAATTTTTTTAGCAAATCTTTTCCAGTCTTGCATATTCTTTCCTCTTACGCGAAGCCCCATTGTTTTAAGCAACTCATTACCGAAATTTTCTTTTTCAAAATTCACCGGAATATCATAAATTGAATAAACGTCTGGTGCTGATATAATACGTTCTTTAGGCAAAGAACAAACCGTACTGATTGTATTTTTTACATTATCTGATACCGCCTTATCGGCACGACACAATATAAAATCAGGCTGAATACCAGCTGAATTCAAAGTGCGGATAGCATATTGGGTCGGTTTTGATTTCTGCTCACCAATTAAAACAGGCGTTGGCAAATAACTCACCATAATAGTATATACGTCTCCTGGATGTCTAGCTTTCAACATGCGTGCTGCTTCCAAAAATAAAAGCACCTGATATTCACCAACCGTTCCACCAAACTCAGTAATCACAATATCCGCCTTATTTTTTTCTCCACACAGCTTTATCCTGCGAATAATTTCGTTGGGAATATCGGGTACTACTTCCACATCTTCACCTTGAAATTCTAAATTCCTTTCTCGACGAATTATCTCCTGATATACCTGACCCGTAGTAATATAGTTATCAGCCGTACATACCTGATCAGTAAATCTCTCATAATTTCCAAGATCCTGATCAGCCTCAATACCGTCTTCTCCAACAAAAACCTCTCCATGCTCTGCCGGGCGAATAGTTCCGGCATCAATATTGACATACATGTCAGCCTTAATATTAGTCACTCGGTACCCTTTGGACTGTAAAATTTTACCAATTGAAGCTGCTGCCACTCCCTTACCAACAGATGACATAACTCCACCCACTACAAATATATATTTAGTCTTCATATTATTTCAATATTACTTTTACTTTTATCATTTCTTCTAAATTTTTACCTAAACTAACCTTTATCTTATACTCTCCAATTTCCTTTATGTGTTTCTCCATTTTGATAAATTTACTATCAACTTCAATCTTCTTCTGCTTTTTAAGCTCCTCTGAAATATCCTTCTCTGCCAACCCGGCAAACAGCTTTCCCCCATCAGATGCCTTAACTTTAATCTCTAATTTTATGCCTTTTAGCTTATTCATTAAACCTTGATCTTTTTTATTCTTCTTCCCTTCTTGCCTATTCTTCTTACCTTCTTTAGCTTGTACCTCACTAACTCGTCTATCAGTCGCCATTTGTGCTAACTTGTGCGGTATCAAAAAATTCATAGCATAACCATCTGCCACATTTTTCACATCTCCTTTTTGGCCAACCTTGACCACGTTTTGTAATAAAATAACTTTCATAAAATATTAATTTATATAATTTATAATCCACTCTCCTTTTTACGTTCTAATAAATAATCTTCATAAAGTTTCTTGGTTGTTTTGGTAGTAAAGGGTCGCTTGACTGGCTTGTCATTCTCTTCTAAAAATTTTATCATTTCTTTATCATTTTTACCAAGTTGCTTCTTTAATGCAATAAATCCTTTCGGTGCAGCCATCCACATATAATCTAAGTCATTAAAAGTATGCAGTATTGTATCATTCTGATACACGCTGTCATCTCCTAAGCACCAATTGTCATGAACTGAAATATAGTAGCTTATTTTTTCAATCTTTTCTTTTGGATAATCAACTCGATTCAATATTTCTTTGGCTATTTTAGCCCCATCTTTCATGTGTATAGTTTTAAAATCAGGATCAAATTGAAGTTTATCTGTACCGCGATTAATGCTATACCCAACATCATGCAAAATAACTAATGGTAAAAGCAAAAAATCATCTATTTTTTCCTGCTGGCAAACTATTTCCGCATCTTGCATCATCCACTCAATATGATCAATATCCATCGGCCTACCTTTTATATAATATGGCATAGCTAATTCCCATATCTTTTTATATACTTCTTTCATAATTATACTGCCTTATTCCCCCTCCACAAAAAATTTAATTGCTCTATCCATTTGCGGATCCTTATCCGCATTGTAATCCTCGAGGGTTAATTCTACTGGAATATCTGGTTGAATTCCATCCATGTCAATTTGCTTGCCATCTGGCGTTAGCCAGCGAGCAATGGTCAACTTAACTGCTGAGCCATCTTCCAATTCATCCATTACGCGCTGTACTGATCCTTTGCCAAAACTCACCTCTCCAATAATAGTTGCCACTCCATGATCCTGCAAAGCACCTGCTACAATTTCAGAAGCCGAAGCCGACCCTATATTAATCAAAACTACTGTCTTAAATTCACCAAGCTTAGCCCCTAACGGCGCTGTGTGTATTTCACTCTCCCCAGTTGCCATTTCTTCTCGCACCACCACTTCACCTTGCTCCAGCCAATAATCTGATATATTTATAGCTCCATCAAGATATCCCCCTGGATTACTGCGCAAATCAAGGATTAAACCATCAGGATTTTCCAAAAGTATCTCCTGAACAGCCTCAGCAAAACGACTCTCGGTATCTGCATTAAAACTCGTTATGCGCACCACCATAATTTTCTTGTCCCCCAGCTCAGCATAATCACTCCCATCAAATATATTCTTACGTACAGAAACAATACGGATGGTATCACGCACTATAGATATTTCTACAAATTCTTTAATTTTTGGTCGATAAATTTTTAAAGTTACTGCCGTACCCTTATCTCCTCGGATCTTAGCTACTGCCTCAGACAAATCCATGCCTTGCGTATCCTCATTCTCTATCTCTATTATTATATCTCCCGCCCTAAGACCCGCCTTTTCTGCCGGTGAATCAGGCAAAGGTGAAATTACGGTTAATAAATTATTACGGATGCCAATTTCTGCACCAATACCCTCAAATCTTCCCTGCAACTCCTCAATGTATTCTGTTGCTTTTTTAGGCACCATAAAAACAGAGTATGGATCTCCCAAAGAAGCTACCATGCCTGCTAAGGCGCCATAGAACAATTTGGTCTCACCCACTGGTCCCTCTATGTATGTATTTTGAATTTCATTCCATACCTGCCAGAAAACTCGAAAATTAACATCACGTCCCAAATATTCGGGAATGGAATTCTCTTTCTCTGCAATTACTCCATAATCTGTCGATGTGGCTGAACTGCTTACAATATTAACCTCTCCTCTGTCCTTGCCCACCATGATACCAATGCCAAAACTAATGATGACTAGGATTATAGTAATGTAAATAAAAAAACCACCTCTAAAGGAAAAGCGTTTACGAGGTTTTTGGTCTTCAATTAATGACGAATCTTGTTTATTTTTTGAAAACATAATCATTTATCTACCCCCATTATATCATCATTTGAAAACATAGCAAAATTTGTGTATAATTAACCTGTTAATAACTAAATATATCCCTATGCTTGAAACTTCTAAAGATTTACTTTTTATAACTATCGCTTTTTGTGCCCTGCTTTTCACCGGCGTTATCTGTATACTCATCTGGCAATTTATCTCTATTATAGGTAATGTGCGCGGTATTATGAGTGGTGTCAGACAAAAATTAGACCTGATCGACGACGTGGTTAAAACCCTAAAGGAAAAAATTCAAAATTCTGCCGGTTATGTAGTTCTCATCGTCAAAGCCGTTGAAAAAATAGTTGACCATCTGCAAGGCAAACGAGCAGTAACCAAGACAGCCAAGAAAGATAAGGCAAAATAACTCCTAAATATTTAAGTATTAAAAAACTGTCGCAACACTATTATACAGTATTGTGACAGTTTTTTATTTTCTTAGCCCAGTGGTCTTACTTCATGGCAATATAAACTAAATACCATATTGGCAGAGACAAAAGCACTGCCGTAATAACGCCCTGGATAAAGGACCGATTGTATCTGTTTTTTAATTTCGCTCCCATAGTCTATCCTCCCGTCAATTTATTTATATTTACTATACCGCTGTCCTTGAAAACAATACTACCAACGGCGTTTTTAATAAAATTAAAATATCCAATCGCATACTCCATGTCTCTATATACAATGTATCTAACTTTACTTCCATCTCAAAGTCAAGCGTTGATCTGCCAGACACCTGTGCCAACCCTGTAATCCCTGGCTTTATATCCAACAACTTCCTATGATGCTTCTGATATCTTTCTACCTCCCTGGGTTCATGCGGCCGTGGACCAACTAAACTCATATTGCCAATCAATACATTCCAAAAATTAGGTATTTCATCCAAACTCGTTCTCCTAAGAAACTTGCCAATCCCAGTAATACGCGGATCATTTTCCATTTTAAATAATGGTCCATCAGGCCGCTCATTCTTTTGCATCAACTCTTCCTTCATCTTATCTGCGCCTGAAACCATTGATCTAAATTTATATAAATAAAATTTCTTACCCCGAGCTCCTACTCTGTGTGTCCTATAAACCGCTTTCCCTCTTGAATCCATCTTAATAACCAAAGGCAAAATTAAAAACACAGGAGATAATATAATCATAGCTAAAATCGAACCCAATATATCACACATTCTCTTAACTACTCGACCCCAACCATCCAACGGAGTTTTTTTTATTTCGATTAAAGGAATACCAGCCACCGCATTTACCTCGATGTTAGTTCGACGCGCTCCAAGTAAGTCCGCCGCGTACTTAAAATCCAAATGATACTCATTGGCTAAATCCATAAGTTTTAAAGTTTCCTCGCGACTTAAATTAGCATCAGCCTGCACAATTTCATCTATTCTACCCTGCTTGTATAATTCTTGAATTTTTGCAATTAATTCATCTCCATAATGATCCGCCACATATGCCACCTCGATTCCTAATTTCGTCGTATTCGAAAATTCTTCAACCAATTCCCTGCTTGTCTTATCTCCACCCACTAATACCATCCTGTGTACGCCTATGCCTTTCCTATAAGCCAATCTTTGAATATAACGCAAAAGTAAATGAGCAATACTTATATACACTATACTAATGATCCAAACAGCTAATATTATAAATCGAGAAGAAAAAAGTTCACGTGAAAAAAAGAAAACCACAATCACCGCCAAAGTACCCGTTGAACAAGCTAACACCACCTTATTAAGTAAACCAAACACCTTCCTTTGTGGTCGCATTGAAAAAAGACCAGACATAGCAAAAATTACAATCCAAATAATAGCAAAAATGTATACGAACTTTAAATAATCTACTAAAGCCAAACTAAAAACAACTTCCCGAATGTTTTCTGTATAACCTCGCGAATAACGCACAAAATATGCTGACATGCCAGCTAATACCAATAAGACATAATCAATTGGCACCAGCATTGATGAAAATATTATCTCTGACTTCTTCATATAATTTTATATTACCACTTTACCGCCCAAAATCAAGCAAAACAAAAACCCAAGCAGGTTATAAGCCGGGTTCTGTCATATCCCGGCACAAAGCCGGGATCGGATGGTCATCTATCTAAACGAGCTACCATTTGTGCTCTTGCACCAGGCAGGGTTTACCGCGAGACTACGTCACCGTAATCAAGTGTGAGCTCTTACCTCACATTTTCACCCTTACCTCAAAAGAGGCGGTTTACTTTCTGTTGCACTTTCCCTGGGTTTTGAGATTGTCCACAAAAAATTTCTCGAGAGAACTTCTTAATGTATCTCTTATACCCGGTCACTTTCACGACTGCCATGACTCCCGAAAAACGGGAGGGTGCCCGGACTTTCCTATCTAGCTAAAAGCTAGATTAACCATCGTACCTACTTGAGTAAAATTATATTACCAAATTATTACCTTTTTGTCAAATACTATTTACCATTTTTCTTAACCACAAACCAAATACCCAGAAAAATAATAAACAAAGGCCAGACATAATCCCAAGGTATATTACCTAAAATTTTTATACTAAATACTTTTTCAAAGAAAAAGACCACGCCAATAATAATTAGAATAACACCAATTACAGATATCTTGCTCTTTCCCTGACAACACACTTTATTCTCTTCTTGTTTATTTTCTTCCATATATATTTTTTAACTTATAATTATATCCTTAAACGTTCATTCTATTTAGTAATAATACCCTTAGCTTCTTCCAAAAAATCCTTAGCTTTACCTAACAATTTTTTAGCGTTCATCTCGCTAAAATCACCATAATAATCCGCTGATTCTCTTAAGCGCTTTGCTTCAAGGAGTGCTTCTAAAAACAAAACACTTAATTCCCCAGATTTAACATATAATTCCCGTATTGATTGAGCCAGACAATAATGGCTCCTCTCTCTGTAATTCTTGTGATAAATCAAAGCTCGAGCAGAATGAAACATTGAATAATACACTTGAACAATTGACCAGCGATAACTTGAATCAGCAAAACTCTGCTTGGCTGCCTTTAAGTCCTCTTGAGCTAACCTTAATTCTTTAGACGCTAATTCCTTGCCTCTAGAAAATTTTTTAATTTTACCCGCCTTAAGGCAGTCTTTAAAATTCTTAATCATAAATTGGAAAACAATTTAATACCTTGTTTTACTTCATTATAAAATTCAGGATCTTTAATTTCCATTTCGCTCCATTGACTCGGCGTTTTAATAACCGAATTAATCTTCATCTTTAGAGCATCTTTTTTAATAGCGCCCTCAATTCCGCCCACATTGTCGGTCAAAACAAACAGATCAACGTCGCTCTCAGCTGTTTGCTCACCACGGGCAGCCGATCCAAATAGAATAATCTCATGACTTATATTCTTAATCTTATCAACAACGGGCAATAATTTTTTAGTCACTACTGCTGATTTAAACTGTCGAACAAAAGGATTGTTATCAACAATTTGATAAAATTTCATATTCCCTTTTTGTAAAACATCTACCAGCTTCTCCTTAACCAGAAACTTCAATGCGCCATGCACTCCGCCCAAGCTTATCTTTAATTTAGAAGCGATTTCACTGCCAAAAAACTCTTCCTCTGGATGATCACCCAGGAAAATAATAATTTTTTCACGATTCTTAGTTAATTTAATCATATTAATAAAAAATGAAAGTACTTTCATTTTTTTGAAAGTACTTTCATTTTATCTCATGCTTGTAAATCTGTCAAATAGCCCTTATCTCAAATATTTATTCTTGTTCTCAATATGTCCCTCAAAATCTTCCGCATAGTGTACACCACCTTCCTTATCCGTTAAAAAATACCAATAATCTGTACTTGCTGGGTAAATGGCTGCTTCAATCGACGCAATACCAGGATTTGAAATTGGTCCTGGCGTCAACCCCGCATATTTATATGTATTATATGCTGAATCAATTTCAAGATCCTTAAGAGACACCGCAGGTGTCTTTTTGCCTGTTATATAATTTACAGTTGAGTCAGCCTGCAAGGCTCTGCCTGCCCCAAATCTATTCCAAAATATTCCTGAAACTATTGGCCTATCGTCTTCTGTTCTAACTTCCCTTTCAATAATTGATGCCATTATTATAATATCAAAAATAGTTTTATCTTGCTTTTCAACATCTTCTCTCATCTTAGATGTTAATTTTTTATCAAAATTATTAAGCATCTTAAAAATCACATCCTCAATGCTAGCATCAGGAAAAAACCTATAAGTATCTGGGAATAAATATCCTTCTAAACTCACTCCATCTGGCTTATCCTCCAAAAAATCATATTTAGAAGAAAAATCTGCCCCAACAGCCCCCAAAAAATCATCAACTGAAAATTTTTCAGACTTCTCAAGCAATCCCCCTATTTCCTTAACCGTCAATCCCTCAATCACTGTTAATTCCCACTCGTCTCCTTTTTGTCCTGTAGTTAGAATGTCCACCAATCTCTTAATGTTAATCACTTCTGGAAAATCATAAGATGCTGCCTGAAAGTTGCTCTCAACTCCTTTTAAAAATGCATAGATTTCAAAAACAAAGGAGTTTTTAATAACTCCTTTATCTTTCAAATTTTGACTTATTCGATTTACCCCTTCTCCTTGATTAATAATAAACTTATCCTCTAGCCCAACTTTTTTTGGTACAGATATTGCAAAAACAAACCAGGCACTTAAAACAAGCCCCACCACAATTACTAATACAATTAATGTACCAAAAATTCGACTACTCTTAGATGGTCCTTTTGTTTCCCCTCTTCTCATTGGTACTACCCTATTTTTCTCCATATACTTTAAAGATATTTATCATTCCCCTCTTCTTCTAATTTTTCAACTAATTGGGTGACTTCTTTAACTTTTTCTTTGGGTACTACGATCATGGCATCTTTAGTATTAACTACCACCATTCCTTCAAGCCCCACTGTAGTTACCAGCTTTTCACCCTCTAAATTATATACCAAACAGTCTTTTGAGTGCAAATTAGTTACCTTGCCTTGTACTACATTACTTTCTTTATCCTTTTGGAGTGCTTCTTTAAGCGCATACAAGGTGCCTGGATCGCTCCAACCCATATCTGTCTTTAATACCACAGCTTCCTCTGCCTTAATTTTTTCAGCAATTACATTATCAAAATGAATTGGCTCAATTTGATCATATTTGCCTTGACTAATCTTTTCTAGCATTGGCGCAGCCAATTCTTTGTATTTAGATAAAATAAAATCAAGTGAACTCACAAAATATCCTGAATTCCACAAATACTCTCCTGACTCAAACATTCTATCACACTCATTTTGGCTTGGCTTGTATTTCCAATTTCTAAATTCAAAATAATCATTTCCTCCAGCTTCTCCCAACTTTTCACCCAAATGAATATATCCAAAGTTATTATTAGCAAATCTTGGTTTTTCTGCCAAAAAAACAAACCTTTGAGAATCTTCTTCAATTAGCTCTTCAGCTAATTGAAGATTTTTAATAAAGTTCTCTGGTTTTTCCATTATATGATCAGCCCAAGCTATGGCTACCGGTCCCCTATATCCCAAACCCAATAACTTAGACATGGCCAAAGCTACTGCTGGCCCCACATTCCTTCTGCATGGCTCAATAAATAGATTTTTCTTGGGTAACCCTTTAATTTGCTCTTCAACTATTCCCTTATATTCTTCAACTGTTTGAATATATATATTTTCCATGCCAAAACAAGCCAATCTCTCAACAGCTAATTCTAGGGTAGATTTACCATTAAATATACGATCAAATTGTTTGGGCGAGTTCTTTCTAGACAATGGCCACAATCTAGTACCCTTGCCACCAGCAAATATTACGATTTTCATATAATTTAAGCTTAACATAACATGCGGAAATGACAAATAACAAAAATACCCCATCCACAAATGGATGGGGTATTAAAAAAAATCTAATAAAAATACTTTATAAATTCAGCCTAATACCTTCTTTTCTTATTTCTTCAATCAAAGATGAGCCCTCCTTAAAATCCTTTGGGCTATACCCAAGTGGCTCAACAGTTAAATCCATATCAAAAATTCTTTTTTGCCAAAGATATTGCGTTGCATCAAATGAATTTTTGAATTTAGGTGAAACCACACACACGTCAATGTCACTCCACTTATGCCAAGCTCCCCTTGCATAAGAACCAAAAAGCCAAACTTCGCCAATAGGCAAACTATCTTCTCTTAAAATATCAACATATTCTTTCACTTTTTTTTTCACTTTTTCAGGTATTCGCTTTTTAGCCATAAAAATATTTGTTCACAATTTTTTAAATTCTTATAAGTATAACTTCTGGTGCACTTTTTATAAAAAGCTAACTTCTCATCACCATGGCGTCCAGCGATATTAAAAATTCTAATAAATTATTTAACTGACAAATAACTTTTTAATAAAAATAGGGTTTCCTGCTTTAAATTTTCCCTTGCCCATTCTTTATCTTTATCACTCAAAACCTCGCCCAATCCCTGCAATATGTTCCGCTGATCAATCTTTTCTATAATCCTAATACTCTCCTCTAATTGTTCTTTAATATTGTTACCTGTCCAAAATTTAAGAACATCCTCATCAATATCCCAACCATTTTTCGCGAAATAATAAAGGTCATAAATATCTCTCATTGCAATATTTTTACGCCCTGTCAAGGCTGATAATTTATTAGCAAAAAGTGATTCTTTTTTGGCACTAAGCATTGGAATTCCCAGATATTCCTTTGGCACATATTCATTATTATTTTCACGAGTAGAAATTTCTATTTTAATATTATGATCTTCATCACCATAAGATAAAAGGAAAAATATTGTCCATCTTTCAATACATTTTTCTTTAATTATTCCGAACTCTTTTAATATATTTTCTATTTTTTTAAAAACTAACTCTTTATTCGGTTCACTCGCCTCAATTAAATCAAAATCCAAATCAACCGAGAATCTGGGGAGATTATAAAAAAAGTAAGCACAAGTCCCACCCTTAAACCCTAGTAGTGATGAAATTTCAACATCACTATAAATACTTTTTAAAATTTGCACCATTATTAATTGATGCTTTTCTCTATTTAGCATATTTATAATATTTTTTTAATCTGGCCTCTAGCCGCTTGTTTTTATAAATTCTCGCCAATTGAGCACATTTTTCCCAGTCAATCTTTCTTAAATTATCAAAATGGTAATCTTTAAATAAATAAATCATATCAAGAAATGCACGCTCTTTAGTCGCTTGGCCGTACCCATTTTTATTCACAACCCCTTGGTTGTTCGCCAAAACTTCATTTTTTAATTTTCTAAATACAAATTTATGCCCCTCACACCTTAATGCCCTTGATAAATAACTTGCTACAAAAACAGCATTGTGGTGTTGAAATATAACCCCCTCTTCACGAAGTACGGTTTCAAAACTGATATAAGCTGGTGTATAGATACTTGTTGCGAATTCTTTGGGATTAAAATTTTTATCTTTACAGAATATTCCTTTCCTCAATCTAAATAAATTGCCCGTCTTTACATAATACGAAATTTTAGATTTCAAATTATCTTTATCTTTTTCTTTCCACAAAAAAGCTATATCCTTCGTCGTTAATACAGTTTTTTTAGATTTATAAAGCTTTAATAATGAATTATCCACAAATTTAGTATAAAGGTAAGACTTTCTCTTACTTTCATTCTACGCTCCTTATTTTAGACTGTCAACTATGCTCATGGACTTGAACACTGAAATAATGCAAGATAACTATCCATCATTGATGTATTAATTTAATAATAGCACATTAAACAAACGCAACAAAAACAAAACCACCCCTTTTCTCAAATAACCTTATATAAAGACTAGCTGAAAAATGAAGTGGTTTTGATGTTTTTTTATATTAAATTTGTTTGTTTTTTGTTTTAGTTATGGACGGGATGCGAAGGCCTGTTTAATGTTGGGTTACAATAACCCGATCGAGGAAAAATTTATAGATAATTGCCTCCGCATTCCGTCCTGGTGATCATTAAACATGTCAAACATTAGCACATTTAAAAAATTTGTCGATAACCCAAAAAACCAAGACACTTCTGCCCTAGCCTCCTATACCTATTAATTAGTTTTAGTAATGTAATATAAAATCAAGCCGCCACCCTATGAACATGCTGACTCAATCCGCGTGTCTTTCCTCTGGGGCTTGAATACCCATCATTAGCCCGAACTCTTTCTCTTTTGCCTTTTAGCATCTCTCCGAGCTCATCTGCCAACCGCCTCACAGCTCCACCAGTTAAATCTTCAATATCTAAATTTTTAACATCAACTATGCCAGACGTAATTGTGCCAAACTTTTCACACTCTTGACTGCTTCTTCTGGGATCATTCCTCCTAATATATTCTTTAATATGATTATATAAACTATCGGTACTTGGCTCATCTTCACCCTGCTGAGCAAAAGATATTTCATACGACTTCAAATATTCATCAATTTCGACCTTAAGTTCTTTATTAATCTCCTGCATTATCCTAATCGCAGTACTTTCATCTATGCCAGAAAAAGTAATCACAAATTCCTCTCCACCAGTCATCCTGACCAATTCCGGCTTACTATTATCAGACGAATAACTAATACCACATTTTTCTCTAATATATTCTTCATCATTCAATTTATCTTGAATAAATTGTGTTGTTTTTAATAAAACAATATCACCCATAATATGCCCGCCAACATTATTTACTGCACGTAAATTATCAAAATCCAATGCACACACAGAAAAACTCTGTTTTTTCTCTAAGTTCTCCTCTTTCTTATTTTCCCTAATAACATTATTAATTTTAGGTACTATAATCTCATCGAAATAATAGCCATTTTTAACGCTTGTCAAAGATTCAACATATAACCTTTGCTGGATATTAAAACACTCTTCCTTCAGGCGAATCAATAATTCATCTATTTTCTGTTTATCCGCGCCGCTCTTCTCAATATATCTCCTAGCCAATCTTTCCGCTAATCTTATCTTTCTTTTATATACGTCATTAATTAATACCGCCTCTCCCTCTTCATCTCTAGCTACTAACTCTGACTGTCTTTTTGTTTCTTTAAAAATCTCCTGAAAATCAGCCACAAAACGCGGATCGCCCTTTATCCCCTCTCTTGCTCCTTCAATTTCATTGCTGGGTATTTCCTTATCCAGATTATCGGGATCAAAATAGCCTACGCTATTCTTCTGATATATTTTCTGCTCTTCTTGTATTACATTGGCTTGATTTAAAAACCTAGCTGCTCTTTCTCGATAGAGACCATCTATCAGGCTGTATAGCTGGTCTCTATCTTCTTCAAGCAACCCTTTGCCCACCTTCTCCTCACCATATTTCAATATCTTACGTCGAAAATCATAATAGGTTATTTTTTCATTAAATACAATTCCATCGTCCTGCATTTGCGTACAATCAGAAAAAACATCATGGAGTATTACTTTTGAAACAAATTCTTTTTCACCATTCACCCGCTGATATATAAGCGACAAATCTCTTTCATTGAGATAACTCTTATCTTTACCACCCTTAAAATCCACCGTTAATGCTCCAAGTGTTATCGTGCCATTCTCCAATTTAAATCTCCCCCTATATTCACCTAAAATTTGAAGAACCTCATCGTCTTGCATGCTATCAATTCGCTGTTTGGCTTGGGGATGAGGCGGGTCAAGCAATACTTTCAACATCTCAGCAATCTTTCGCTCATCAATAATACCAGCGTCAAATAACTCTTTAACGGCCTTTTGTGCTTCTTCATTATTCTTAAATTGATCCTCAAGGGCGTCAGCCCTTTCCTCAAGAGTTATCCAATTAAGCTCATTTCTAACATCAAAATCTTCTTCAACTTCAGTATCGCGAAGTTTTGCGTCATCTTCATACATTTGATTAAATTCATCAAACATCTTATTTACTGCAATTTTAACTTGTTCTCTTACGCTATTAGCGTAAGAGCTGGTAGTCCCTTCACCCCCGAATTCTTTAGGATAAGTTGCCATGCTCAATTCTTCCCCGCCTACCCTCATACTATTCTCTGCATTAGCCAGCAGCTTATCAGCCACCACTAAAAGCTCCCAATTGCCAAACTCATGTCCAACCGCGTTATTCGAAGACTGGAAATAGTCAATATCTGTATTAATAAAACTCAATCCATTTTCCTCTTCAGCGTCTTTTATCATACGCGCAGTAGAATAAAGACCGGCTTCACGCGTGTAAAGTCGAGTCAACTTATTATCCCTATCCGCTACTTTATTCAATTTCTCTAATAGTGAAGTCAAAAGAACCTCACCCTGGTTATCACCATCTTCCAAATTCCAATTCTCAAAAACTTCCTTTATATCATTCTCCCCAGGTTCTTCAAGCCCATATTTAATTGCTATTTCTTTTCTTAAATTATCCACTTTTTGATTAATCTTTGTTTTCAATTCCTGGCTAATTTCCATAGAAGTTTCGCGAGCACTAAAACCACACTTCTCTAATTGGCCTAGAGTTATAGGTTTCTCTTCATCAATTATCTCTTTTCTTTCTCTTATTCCTTCCATAACACCAACTAATTATCTGATAAAACCAACTTTTCCACCAATTGCCAAAAACCAGCCTCATCCATTTGCATAAGGCTATCCTTATCATCAATCTTCTCTGTTTCTTCAACTAATATTTGCAATAGTTCTTCATTACTCATGCGTTAATAGTAGCACATTAACCAAGTCTGACAATTTATTGGTGGCTTATTAACACTGCTACCAAGCAGGATAATTATTGCGCTTAAAATTATAATAAATTATTCAAACAACCCCTTAATATCATCCCATGTCAATTTGGTAAACAAATCCTTACTCTCACCAACAAGACGATCAAAAAGAAGTTTCTTTTTTTCTTGAAGTTTTACAATCTTTTCTTCAATGGTTCCTTTGGTTATCAAGCGATAAACATTTACCGAATTCTTTTGGCCAATTCGGTGAGTACGATCTATGGCTTGATTTTCAACACTTGGATTCCACCAGGGATCAAAAATAATTACAGTGTCAGCTGAAGTTAAATTTATGCCTGTTCCACCAGCTTTTAAACTAATTAAAAAAACCTTTAGGTTGTTATTTTCATTAAAATCATCAATCAACTCCTGCCTGTTCCTTGTTTTACCAGATAAATAGTGATAATTAATCTTCTTTTTATCCAATTCCTTACCCAAAATATCAAGCATTTTCGTGAACTGGCTAAATACTAAAACTTTTCTTTTGTTTTCAATAATTTCGTCAATTAGCTCCAAAAACATATTTAATTTTGATGATTCGTATTTTGTATAATCATCATCTTTTAACAACAGAACAGGATGATTGCAAACCTGTCTTAATTTTGTCAATCCAGCTAAAATATGAATTCGTGATTTATTAAAGCCTTTTGTTTTTACAGTTTCAAAAATTTCTGATTTTACATTTGCTAAAATTTCCTGATAAAGAATATTCTGTCCTTTGCCTAAATGACAGTGGCTCATTTGCTCCACTTTTGGCGGAAGTTCTTTTAGCACCTCGGATTTTGTACGGCGCAACATAAAACATTCAATTTTTTTACGCAAATTATCAAGAGCAAGCTTGTTATTGTGTTGCATAATCGGTTTTTCGAACTTCTTGGCAAACAACCGATATGATCCCAAAAATCCCGGCATTAAAAAATCAAAAATAGACCAAATTTCTGATACGCTATTCTCAAGCGGCGTGCCAGTCAAAGCCAAACGATAATCAGCATTAACTTTTTTTACTACTTGCGCATTCTTTGTGATATGATTTTTAATAAACTGTGCCTCATCTAAAACACAATAATTAAATTTAATTTTTTGTTTTTCATAAATTGCACTATCTTTTTTTATGGTTGCATAACCCGTAATGATTAAATCATAATTTTTTATTTTTTTTATTATCTTCTCTCGCTCTAATGGATTTCCATCAATCACAATCGTTTTTAATTTTGGAACAAACTTTTCTGCTTCATTCTGCCAATTATAAAGCAATGTTTTTGGGCAAATGACAATTGACGGATTGCCCTTAACTTTTTCTTTTTCCAATAAAACCAAGGCCTGCAAAGTTTTACCAAGACCCATATCATCAGCCAAAATTCCGGCAAATCTATATTTGCGCAAAAAATAAAGCCAGTCAACTCCCTCCTTCTGATAATCACGCATAATTCTGTCAAGCTTTGCGGGCAACTTAATTTTTTTAACCGACTTGCCGTTTTGTGCTTCTTTTATAAAATTATTAAAACTTTTCTGTACCTTGGCATTATAATATTCAGATTTTGTAAAAACATTTTCAAGTTCCGGTGCATGGTATAATTTACCTTCAAATCCACCCTTTTCCCGTGCGTAAAAACTTTCAAGCATTAAAACAAACCTCTCCAGCTCTTCTAAATTTGTAATTTTAAGCATCCGTCCGTCATCCATTTTTATAAATTCTTTTTTATCCTCAACATATTTTCTCAAGTCTTCCAGCCTAATTTTTTCGTCCCCACAATAGCAACTAACATCAAAACCAAGCCAATCATTTTCAGCATTCAAGTCCACATCAAAATCAGCCTTAAAATTTGCTACAGTAAAACTAAATTTATCACCAATGAATTCAATTTTATAATTTTTCTTATTAGCGAATTTTTCCAAATTGTCCCAATGCTTTGTAAAATATTTGAATATCTCTTTTTCTCCTTCCAGCTTACACTCAACTCTTTTTTTAAATCCATAATCTTTGTGAAAAAAATAAAAATGCTTATAAATCTCTATTTCTTTTTTCTCATCCACCAATCCATAACTAATATTCTTTTTACTTATGCCAATAACATATTTATCCAATCCAGTCCTGCTAAAAGTATCCATACCCATATTGCGGTAACGGTTGACTGACTGACCCACATTTATTTTTTTAAACCCATAATCAACGCCTGCCTGAATTTCCAACAAATCTTTTTTACTATCATAATCCACCACTACACAAGGTTTTGCTTCTGTAAATTCTTCAATTTCAAAATTTTGCGTTAAATCAGTTTGAAAATCAAAACATTTATGACAATCTTCAATAATTTTATTTAATTCAAGAATCTCTTCCTGCTCAAGCATTGTTTTAAAATATCTTTCATTTCCAAAATGATAACCCGTTCTAATTAAATCTATGCGTGACAATATTTTAACCAATGGATTAGTCAACTGATAAAAACCGATAGATTTGTCTTCAATCTTTATAAAGCCATCGCTGTAAAATAAAAATACCAATGGATCAACTTTTTTGTACTTGTCATCAAGTTCAAAAACAAATTCCTTCTTCAGTCTTTCGTTAAACTCATATTTTACATCCTCCAATTTTAACAAAATTTTAATTTTGTTGTCATCGGCTACCGGAGAAAATGTCAACAAATTATCAGCAGTGTGCCTGTTCCAATATATTTTCAACTTTGAATTTCGCAAAATATTAAATAATTTTTTATAATCAATATCGCCGTGATAAACAAAAGATAATTTTCGTAAAAACTTAAACAATTCTTTATGTGGCCCATCCAAATCATATTGCCTGAGCATCACGCTGGGATCCGTCTCGGATCCGCTATTTTTTTTCACTCGAATATCGGAAAGAGTATTTTTCCCATATCCATCTTCTAAAATAACATAATAGCTATCCGGGTTAAATCGTTTCTTTTTTATTGGGCTACATTGCGATGTCTCTAAACCATTACGAACATCCACCCCTTTGGCGGCCAAAGCTTTGATTAATCCATCTACGACCCCGTCAGGCGCATCTCCAATATCAAGCATACTTTTAAATTCATCCAAAAGTTCTTCTTTGGTTCTATTCTGTCTATAATCATCTATTTCTTCAAACTCGCCTTCAACAATATCATCATCAAATTTAACTTTTCTCAATACTTTATCTCCTCCGTAATTTTCAGCTTTAACTTGGCTATTAATCCAATGAATCAAATCATTTCTTATTGTAGCTCTTCTTAAAACAGAATTATCCATAAACTCTATATAAAAATCTATAAACTCCAATCCAACAGCTGCGATATGCTTGCAAGCGTCGCCATAAGGACAATCACAATCCATTTTTCTAAAACTATTTTTTTTAAAATCAAAAAACAGACTAGTTGAATAATCATCACTGCCTGCAACTTCACTGCGAATCTCAATTTCACTGTCAATCTCGGATGGAAAAACTTTTAAACTCAAAACATTGCCTGAATGATAATATCCGACTCCGCGACTAAATATATGAGATTCAAAATTTAATTTTAAATTGTTTTTTAACGACTTTTCACTAATTATATGAAACATTGTATCTGCTAGACAAGTCTATAAATTAAGATTGTGCTAGGCTTATATATAACGATAATCTATATACTTAATTAAATTATCCTGATAATTAAAATCCAAGTTAACAACCATAGTTTTTTTAATATTGCCCTCTCTCTCAATAAAATTTTGTAAAATCCTAGTGTCAATTGGCTTAATAAGCTTTTTGTATTTAGCTTCCACTAATATAATTTTTGCTTTTTCTTCAATAATAAAATCAATTTCTGTTTTATTAATAGTACGATAAAAAAATATTTTATTTTTTGCTTTATTCTTTAACTCCAAAAAAACAAAATTCTCAAATATACTACCTGCGTCTTGCCTGCTTGTCAAATCCAAAAAATTTCCTAAAATGGCATTGCGAATTCCTAAGTCAAAAAAATAGATTTTAGGCATTTTGGTGACTTGCGCCCTTATGTTTTTTCTAAAAGGCAGAACTTTGTCTAAAACAAAAGTGAATTCTAAAAGATCTAGATATTTTTCCGTGTCTCTGCGCGAAATTCCGATTGTATTGCTTAATTCATTAACATTTAATAAATTTCCGATCTGAGAAGCTAAAAGTTTCATCAAACCGTTAAAATGAGCAATATTTTCAATTTTACCAATGGCCCTGATATCTTTATTAATATAAGTTCCAACATATTCATCCAACATTTTTTCCTTTAACGTTTTATTTTTTTGCAAAGCTATTGCAGGCATTCCCCCGTAAACCAAATATTCACTTAAATTATTGTCAAAATTTCTTCTGATATCCAGCGGCAAATCTTGCTTTTTAAAATAATTTAAATAAGGAAAATTTTTAAAAATCAAAAATTCTTCAAAATCCAAAGGATTAACTGAAAATGAAACCTTGCGTCCGGCTAAAGAATCCTGAAACTTTGCTTTTAATTCCAAGCTAGACGATCCTGTAGTAATAATCTTTATTTTCCCGGCGTACTTATCGTAAAGGTGTTTTAAAAAATTAGACGGGTTGTCTAAATACTGAATTTCATCTATAAGAAAAAAACTTTTTTCCTTTGGCTTAATAACATATCTGAAAATATTTTCAGGATCATCATTCAAGGTGTCTAACACTTTCATTTCTTCCAGATTAAGATAAAAAATTTGTTCTTTTTTAATTTTTTTACGGATCAGTTCTTCCTCTATTAATTTCAAAAGGGATGTTTTGCCAACTTGCCTGGGGCCGTTTAAAATAATGATTTCTTTTTCAAAAAGCCAATTTTTAAGTTCTTTTATTATTTTTCGAGGATAAAGCATATTTTTATAGTTTAATCTATTAGAATAAAATGTTAAAACTTATACAATAATTTTAACACTTTATGTTAAAATTATCAATATCTTCTAAAAATAATTATCACTCGGCTATTCCAATAATCCAAATCCCTGCTTTCGCTCATATTAAAATACCAGCCAAGTCCCAAAAATTAGGCTAAAACTAGCAAACTCCATATTCCCGCTGATCGCTGGCTCAGTGGTCTCATCAGAGCCACAAAGCCAATAAAACAAGATTAATAAATCCATAAATTCGTATAAGCTCCTTATAATTTACCGTCAGCAAAAACAAAACCACCCCTTTTCTCAAATGATCTTTTCGTAAAGATCAGCTAAGAAAATTGGAGTGGTTCTGGTGTTTTTTTATGTTTGTACATTTCGTCTTCTTAAAGACGAAGGAACCGAGAATTTTTTTATTTTTATATTAATAACGAAACGCGGCACCAAATACCGAATTGCTTACAGCCACGTCTACACTAGCCGCGCTCCGTTATTTTCGATTATATAGTAGCCAAAGCGGCATCATCTGGGCATTGTCTCAAACAGATACGGGAGGGTATATATGTGAGACAAAGGATACATAAGATGATGCCAACTTCGGCAAATTTCGCGAGCGTGAGGGCTATCCATTACTGTTCAACGAGGTCTTAACCGCGCCCTTTCTAATTCAAGACCAACCACATGGCAAAACAAGGGCTCCTCACGCTCACATTTCATCTACGGCAACATTACCAGATTCTTAAAAAATGTCAATAGCCACGTAACAGCCAAAAAGCCCCGTCATTGACGGGGCTCTAACATTAATTAGCTAATATTAGCTAAAAACACTTACACCAATATATTAAATACTCAAGTACAAAGACCAATACACTTACAGCCACAATACTTAATATCAATAAATTAAATGCTACCTTGTCTTTCTTGGTTAATCCTAATATAAAGGCCAAGGCGCACAAGGCGTATATAATAATCACTCCTACCCAGCCCATCGGGCTAAATCCCTGGCAAAATATTAAGGTAATAACTGGAGCCAAGGTAGCGAGTACTGCCACGCTTGTCCTCCTGGCTACATCCGAAGTATCTGCCATTAGCCAATGCATTGCGAATAAGGTTCCAAAATATGCCAGCAATACTAAAGCCAAAGGCAAAGCCGATAAATTACCAATTAAGAATAAAATTAGAAATATTACTACCATGCCCAGTATACCTGGCCACCACCAAATCCAACTACCCTTAAATTGAAATTTATCATTTTCTTCATTTTCTTTTGGCTTATCAAATTTACTGTCTGTCTCTTCACCTGGATCAAATGCTCCACCTTCTTTATCATCTTCACCAGATGCTAGGAAATAGTAATAAACAGCCAATACTATAACATGTACTAAAGCTACTAGCAACCACATCCACCATAAAGATCCATCGTCACACTTAGTTGTCCCTAAAACTTCTCCATTTTTATCATCATCGCCGGCTACCTCTCCATTCTCTTTCTCAGTTTCATCAGTTGTGGCAGCTGAAGAAACCTCAATTTCTTCTGGAGTGCCACCTGTTGGAGTACCGCCAGTCGTTCCTGTTCCACCCACAGCTCCTCCTTCTTCTCCGCCACCTGTACCGCCTTCTTCTTCCTCAGGCCCACCGCCCACTCCTGCAAAAAAGATATCTTCAAGCATTGAACCCATGTCATTGGCTTGATCAAAGACTACTGATACTTGAGTTATTGCTTCACCTTCATTTTCTGCTAATACTTCAATTGCAAAAATTTGGTCACTGCCCACACTTAGGGCGCTCATATCCCAAGTAGCAACTTGGGTGCTGGTCGTATAGGAAGTCCAAGCAGGATTAGCCCCTACAAAACTCAACTTATCTTCAGGTAAATCTACGGTCAATATTTCATTTGTTAATATTATATTTCCCGTATTCGAGACGACGATTGTTTCGGTGTATACTTCACCTACCTCTTTAATTAAATCATATGTTAAATCCAATTCCACATCAGGCCGTGAGGTAAAGCTACCTCCACCGCCTCCGCTACTCTTTTCTTCTAAAATACATGAAGAATTACATTGATACCCATCTGGAGCACTACCATCACATTCTTCCTCTCCATTAACTATATTATCTCCACAATAACCAGAATAGTAGTTATAGAAATCAATAGTAGTTGTGGGTACTTCTTCTACTAAGTTAAATGCATAATATAAGGGATCTATAGGATAAGTCTGTGACCAGCCATTCTGGGCTGTCTCAGACACCTTATAATCCCCGCTAACTAGCTCCGTAAACCTATAACAACCAAAATATTCAGATTGCTCATCACTCTCAGTACTCTGCCGATCCACTTCTACAAAGCTGCTCTCTTCCTCTCTCTCCAAAACCATTTCAAATCCACCTACCTTTTCTTCTCCATCATCCAATACCCCATTATTATTCACATCATCATATTTACAGCCAAATATATATCCTTCTGGCCCATCGTAGTAGTTTATAAAATTAGTTGTGGTGGCTGTACCAGATATAAGGGTAAATGAACTTGAGGTTGCCGATAATGCAGTCCAATATGTTGGACTATCTTCAATTACCGTATAATCTCCAGGAATTAAACCATTAAATTCATAATATCCATCCACATCTGTTGTAGTTGTGGCCACTGGTATTGAATCCGAGCTAGAATTAAATAAATTAATCAACCAATCAGATTTTAATACCCTATCACCCGCAGTTTCTGAATCTCCATCCATATCCTCATGCTTATACCCTGAAATGGTTGAATACTCTGTGTTATAATATGAAACTTCTACAGTTTGATCCGTTGCCACATTAAATGAATGACCCTGCAATTCATCATTCAATAAATACCAATTATCTCTTACCTCTTCAGTAACTGTATGATTACCCGGTACTACGCTAAATAGAGCATAACCATTAACTGTTGTAGTTGCTGTAGAGCTAGTCGCTCCAGAATCAACCGTAAAACTCCAATCCGAAACTGGAAAAATATCACTATTTGGATTCTCAGTTGAACCATCCATATCTTTATATTTCCAAATCTTAAGATATCCGGGTAAAATAGGGGGTCCGGTTCCACAACTGGCGTCAGCTACGTTTTGAGTTGTATCTGTACAATATGTATGTTCAGTTAAATTATTTCTTGTTTGCTCTCGCTGTGTTGAAGACACGCATGCTCCATCTACCCAGGGGGAATAATCACAATTACAATCTGTATCTGGCTCTTCTTGATTATATACTCCGCCACATGTCGGATCATTCCATGAATAATATACTGTTGCATATCCGTCTGACACACACATTCGATCATCTTCACTTTCAACGCAATCAATACCGCCACAGGCGTCATTTACCGCCCCAGGTGTACCTGAATCTCCTGCGCCATAAGTAGATGACGATTCACACCAATTGGATCCAACGTTATTATCCAAATTAGGATTTGAAAGAATCATTGATTTACCAGGATATTGAATCGGGAATCCGCTATTGTATTCTACTCTGTCAATTTCCACGCCATTGCAGGTCAAAACTACCTCATCAGCTAAATTGCCAAGCACAAAGCTAGTATATTTATAATCACCAGATACCCCACCATTACTTCCAGTATCGTCGTCTCTGACAAGAACTATATACCCGTCCTGAGAAATCAATAAAGATGAACCAATAATATGTAAATTTCCATTGTTATCACTTATCTCACACCCTTGTAAATCTAAAACCTTATCCGAATTATTATATAATTCAAACCATTCACCATAAATATCTGAAACCTTGCCAGGATTTTGCATTATTTCATTAATAACTATATCCCCAGGCTGGATACCTTCTGGGGCATCTGTTTCATTATTATCTGTTCCACTATCACACCCTGGATCATCTGAATAATCAATTTTACCATCTATGTCATTGTCAACTCCGTCATTACATTGATAAGTAATCACACACTGGCTAGAACATCCATCTCCGTCATCCAAATTCCCATCATCACATTCTTCTCCAGCCTCCAAAGTGCTATTACCGCATACTGGATCAGATATTTCAATGATACATTGTGCTGAGCATCCGTCATCATCATCTGTATTTCCATCATCGCAGTCTTCCCCATCTTCTTGAATATTATTTCCACATTCTGGATCAGCTATTTCTACCACACACTGGCTAGAACATCCATCTCCGTCATCCAAATTGCCATCATCGCATTCTTCTCCTGCATCATCAATACTATTTCCGCATTCTGGATAATAGTTAGCAAAATCCTGATCTGCTACATCATTATGTCCTGCAATAGTCACTGCATAGCTTTCGCTTTGAGGATAAGTCTGCGCCCAACCTAGTTGTGGGGTTTCAGATATTGTATAATCCCCGTCTTCCAAACCAGAAAAAGTGTAACATCCGTCAATAGTTGTTTGCGTAGTAGTTGCTACTCCATTATTCAAATTTATTTCCCAATCTGATATCGTCAGCTCATCCTGATCAATTTCTCCGTTATTATTCACATCATTGTATTTACACCCGGAAACTGAACCATACTCACAAATTTGTTGTGAAATATCTTCATAAATACCAGTCAAGTCATCACCGCTAGGTGCATGATGATATGTAGCTCCAGTAGTATTGGCAATATTTTGTAACATTCCTTCATTAATATCACCGTTACTTCCCAGCCCAATCGTAAATATCTTATAACCCAAATTAGCTGCTTCTTCTGCTTTGCTTTCAGCATAAGTCACATCAGCCGGATACTCATCATAGCCATAACCATTTGGCTTGTTGGCCTTGCCATCAGTCAAAAGAATCATCACTTTAGTCGCCTGAGGATTGGCTCTTTCAGAAACTAATTCCCCAATACCAAAATTTATTGCATCACCAATATTAGTCGCACCGCCTGACACCAAACTGTCAACTGCACTCTTGGTTGCACTATGATTACCGCTCAACGCCTGGTTAAGTAAAGCAAAATCACTAAAAGACACCAAAGCAGACTGATCGTTCACGCCCATATTATTTACAAAGGCTTTAGCTGCGTCTTTAGCTGCATTAATTTTACTCTGAGAGGCTGGGGTATAGCTATAACCAGTACAAGGTAAACCACTTTCCTGAGTAGCACACCACTCCTCACTTACACCTTCTTGTACATAGGGAACACAAGAGGGGGGCTCATACTCGTACCACTCGCATCTGCTTGGTGCTTCCCCGTCCGTCATACTCCCTGATCTATCCATAATCAAAACCACATCAACTGCCACTTCACACAAATCATCTACTGGTTGCACCGCCGATGCCGTTGGCACAGGCACAGACGCAACGCCAGTAAAAAAAGAACCAAACACCAACATAAAAATAGAAAAACAAGTGACGAGCTTGGATATCCTTTTTTTGGCTAATAAATACATAGTACTTTTATTAATTTTAATTTAATAATTTATAATTCCAGAAATATTCTGGTTTAATTTGCACTTTGAACTTTTTTCTTTGGATTGTTTTTTTGTATATATACTCTTACAATCCTAATAATTATCACTAAAATACTCACGATAACAGCTAAAGCTATTAAATAAACCCAACTATTCATATCGCTTGCTCCTTTCACAATACCGCCCCAAAAACCCGTATTATTAAGTGTGAAAAAAAACTGATCGCGATGCTTCTCTTCTCCATTAAGAGTAATAATAGCCTCAACCCTATATTTACCCTGTTTTAAATCATCTGTATTACGCACAACCTCAATCACCTTCGTTGCACGTGGGCGAACAGGTGCTTCCATTTCAGGATAAGGATAAATAACATTAAAAATTTCCTTTTCAGAAGAATCAAATATTTTAACCTGTGCATTTGGCCTAATGGCAATATTCCCATTATTTGTGTAAATCATCTTTATTTTTAAAGGTGTATTCTTCTTAACAACATATTTTTCGGGCATTACTGTCGCTTTAAAATCAACGATCTCTTCATCAGTTACAACTATTTTAACTGGTCGATCAAATTTTTGGGCAATACCCACAACAAATTCCCCCTCATCTCCCTCACTAGAAGATGGGGAAATAAGAGCTACTAAAGATCCATTATATTCACCATTCGGCGTATCATCAGGTATTCTTATAAATACCCTTGCCTTAGCCCACTCCTCGGACAAAGCAGTAATTTCAGTTATTAAGCCCTCTATATCACCTGACTGCTTATAAGAAACCCAATCAGCTATATCACCTTCCGCACTGAGCTTAAAAACAATCTCGGAATCACTTGTATTAACCAAACTCAATAATTCCTCAACTTCCTGCCCACGCATAGCGTCTTCTATCTCAATTGATTGAGAAATAATGCCAGAAGCAGACACAAATAAAGGCATTATTAAACTGAATACACCAAGTATTACAATAGCTTTACCTATATTTTTCTTATTTATATTCATATTTGTTATTTATTAATAATATTAATAACCTCCTAATTTTGAAACGACTTTTAAGAGGACTAAAGCCAAACACTACTTAGCTGTAATCCTCTTAAGGAGTGTTAAAACACTCCTTAAGTTTCAAATTACCAAATACTACTTACTGCATGTTCTAAATTCTGCTTTTTGGCTTGAAAGAGTCATTTCACCAGAACCAGCAAGATTAGGCCACTGTTTAATCATGATTTGGAAATCAATTTTTTCATCTTCAGATAGATCTAAAATATCTTCCAAAGTGGCTGTTTCATAAGGGGTATATTCCCACCAATCTGCCTCTTCGTGCCCAAGTCTGGCACGATAAGCAACATTATATGACAAATCAGACTGCTGGCCGAATTCCATATCATCCTGGTATACATCTATGTAAAGACGCACATTACCAAGATTTCTAATGGTTGGCATGTCAACTGTTGCCATATCTTGATCGCCATGAGGACCATACCATTGATTCAAGTTATCAACAATTCCATAATTAACACCAACTTGATCAAAATCAACTTCAAAAGACTTTAATTCCAAATAAGTCATTAAGTTTGTGACTTCATCTTTTAAAGTATTGTCGTTTTGAGCCTTAACATGAATTGTATATTCACCTGCTGGATCCTCATAATAAAGGCTTCTTGTCCCACAGTAAACATATGCTTGTTCCTGAGGTAGTGTAACTCCGCAGATTTCATTATACTCATCATTGGTATAAAAATGGGTTAGATTACCACTATGATAATCTTTAATATTAGCAGAATTAACACTGCCGTCAGCTCTAGTACCACAGAATAATTCTAGTCCATCTTCTTTTGTCAACTGAGTCAATTCAAGTTCGTTACCGAAAACGTCCTGAAAACAACCTGTGTCTGAAGGATCATAACCAGTTGAAGGTACATCCTGAGGTGTTAATACGCTTGTTGCGGGGCCACCATCGATTTGATCAGCTATAGTGGAATGAGGATGAAAGCCATATCCTATTGGATAATGAACTTCGTTAACCCAAACACCAGCCAAATCTTGATTGCCACTACTGTTAGTTACACCATCTGTAACGATGGCACAAACTGTAAAAGGAACGCGACTTTCAAATAATCCGCTAGGACTTAGTTGAGTGAACGGATTAGTGCTATCATCTCTATCTGTATCATCCATATATGCAGGTGCCACTGATCCATTATCAAAACCTATCGCACTTTTTGTTTCCCATTTAGCCAAAATAATAGGAGCTGAGCCGCCTGTACCACCTTGCACAACGCTAGTCGGAACGGTAGTTGGAGTACCAGCTGCGACAGCAGGAACACCTACCATACTAAATGTCAAAGCAAAAAGCAATGACATTATAAATAATTTTTTCATAAATTTTATATTTACTAATAATATAATATATTAAAGTATCTCTCAAAGAGCGAAACGACCTACCAATTCGTAAAGAAACGAACTGACAGGTGAGATCTCTCTAATCTTTGAAAAGATAGCTAATATATTCTTTCTAAAGACTGAATTCGCCAGATCTTGGAATACAGTCTTAAATAGCCCCGACCTTTCATTTTCCCGCATATGCGGGATAAATGGCTTAGGATAACAAATATATTCATATTTCCTATCCCAAGCCATTAAAAAACACCCTTAGCTAAAATAATCTGGATAATTCATATATTATTGAATTATTCACATTATTTTTTCTAAAGGCGTTTATGTCTATATATTGCAGACGTTTTGTACCTATAATGAATTATTTAGTTGTAATTATTCAGTAAGTTAATTAATAACTGTCATCCTCATAATTACTAACTTCTCGTAATTCACCGTGGTACCCGTCCGTAGCTTGGTCATACACTTTACAATGTAATATTATCTCCTGTTTGGTTAATGTAAGAATATTTAAAGATTTACATTTGGGACATTTCTTCTCTTCTTTGAGCATGCCTTCTATCTTAGCGATATTGGCAAAATGATAAAAACATTTTGCACAACGCCACATATACATATAGTTCTGTGCTTGAGACATAATTACTCGTATTTATTATATAAATAAACTGCTCTAAACAAAAAAACAAGATCCCTCTATCCCCTCTTCCTTGTGTCCTAACCTATTCCATTCTAAAATTTTATGATCTTGTTTCTAAAAATGTAACCCAAATTGTATTCATTATCTTAACACTCTTTATATAGAAGGGCAAATTGATTTATACCCAGAAATTTTTGCTAATAATAAGGGGAAAAAGAAATACTGTGGATAACTAAAAACTACAATTAAAAAACCCTCTGCAAAATATACAAATCTTTGCAAAGGGTTTTTTTATTTAATCGGAGGAAAACTCGATTTATCCACCTCTATCCCGTAGAGGTATCCCGTCTATAATTCATCCATTGTAACTGCGGCTAACCGAGTTATGCGACATCACGCTTGAATGGATTTCATTATAATGGATTACATCATTATCAGAAATGAGCAGGTTGGCGTTTACTGAATTTAAATTCATGTTAACTGATGGAGCACGTGCTCGCATACTTGAAATCACCATGGTTAAATTATCGACACTATTGCTTTCAGCTCTAACAATTGGCTGATTTGCGATAGTCGCCGCGACTATTACTTCCAGAGAATCTGATACCATCATTGTATCTTTTTTACCTTCAGAGATAACAGCCATCAATATTGTGGTTTCTGTACTGTTCATCTCGGATAACGCAGCTTCTGATAAATTGACTAAATTAGTATCTAAAATTTTGAAATTATCGACGGACATTGCGTCATGCTGTGCCGATACCATTACGCCTTTTTCGCCATCATGGCTTAATACCGTTTCAGTTTGTACTGTTTGTGATGTGGTCAATAAAACTAAAATCACAATCATTAAAGCCAAGAAACGAGGGATTTTGTTTCCCATAAGAAACCTCCATAATTAAGAAGATTAAAATCCTCTGTTACTGTGATTTAATAAAACTATTAAAACAATAGTCTCACCTCCTTTCATATTTTTTGTGGGGTTTTTTTATATTTTTTTATTGGTTTTATTTGCTCTTTCAGTATACCAAACAGCCGATATAAGGCAAACAACGCATAAATAAAACAAAAAAACCTTTGTCTTATTCTTGTAAAATTAGCAACATTTTGCTAATCTATATATAGAACACAAGCCTAATTTACGTTGTTTTCTACTTTTCACATAAATATATAATAAAAAAATATAACATCAAATAAGAAAGGAAACGAAATGAATGAAGTAACCATCTGTCGACTATGTGCAATAGGAGGGGCTATCATCCTAATAGCCACCTGCCTACTGACACGAAATTACTCCGCATCCGCTAGAATAATAATTAGCTGCGGAGTGGTAGCAATTTTAGGAAGAACAAATTGCTTTTCATTGTTCTTCATCCACCACAAAAATACAAATATAAAATCACCCGAGTAGGTCCGGGTGACCTTGCCCTAAAAAACCGTTAGAGAGAAGCCCTTCTCTTTTCTTTAACGGTTTTATATTACCTACTAATTATCTGAATAATATCATCCTCATCATATTGATTTAATCCCACCCCATTTGGTCCATACGACCCCACTACCGCCCTATCAACCCCGTCTACCTCATAATCACTATCAAAAAAATAGTTATTTCCCCATGGATCCGCAGTTAAAATTTGGATATATGGACCTCTCCAATTGGGAAAACTGCCATCAGTTCTTTTTATACCCGCCACAGGCAAAAACAAATTTACAATCTCGTTATTATCACACGACCCACTACATGCCACATATGGCGTTTGATGACCCGGCCATTGCCTAGAATCTAATGCCAAAGCATCAATTGCTTTAGCAATTGTCGCTACATCAGCTTCAGCCTTTGTTTTTTTGGCATATTTTTTAGCATAATGACTACCACCCATGACTATGGTTGCTAAAAGAGCAATAATACCAATGACTACAAGTATTTCAATTAGAGTAAAACCTTTTTTCTCCATATTATAATATCTTAACAGCCTCTCCAGCTACACTTTCTAAAAAGTGTAGTTTTAAAGCCAACATTAGAAGTAAAAGCAAAAGTACAAAAATTAAATGCAATATAATAGGTTTATGCTGTACTTTTATACGAATAAATATTGTTAAAATTAAATTTATTATCATAAACACTGCCAATACCAATAGAATCTTTTCTGTATAAAAAACAATCTTACTCACCTTGCTCCTGTATTTAGTATCACGAAAAGTTACCTCAATCTCTTCTCCGCCTCCAACAAGCGTCACTCCAGCCACCTGTGTTGCCTGCTCACCAGCCGATGGCCCAAACTCAGCTACATTTGAAGTCACAAAACTCTTGCCAAAATGCTGTACTACGACTGTAGTTTGCTTGCCTTCTATTTCGCCCACCATCACAGCCACGCCAATCTCATCATAGTTATTATTCAACATATTTTCTCTATGTGTTGGGCTCAAAAGCCAGGCTTCAATAGCTTCTTCAGCATCAGAAAAATTCATGGCTAAATTTTCACCCGCATATGTGTAGTTATATCCTGCTTGGCGAAACCATTCCCAAGGATTAACTCCTTGGGGAGAATCATGGTCAAAATATCCATACTTAACCATGTCTTTCGCCTTCATCATAGCTGACTCATCTAAAATACTATTATGTGAAAGAATTGATGATCCTGCCTCTATCCTCGCCTTATTAGTCAGCTCAACTATTCGGTTGACTGTAACAGTAGAAAATTCAGCCACATTCGGCGCTACAATCAAAAAAGAGCATAAAACAAAAATCTTTATGCCCAAAATTAAAGCGCTATAGAAATGTAGAGCTTTATGCCGCACCAAATGAGGCTTGTGATCATTATGCTCACTTGGAATTATATAATGGTGCAGTCTTTTTTTTGGTGGTTTTGCTATAAACATCAATAGATATTTATTTTTAAAAAGTATCCAAAATACAATACAATCTATATTATCCCATTTATTACACCTTTATTGTAGCAAACTTTAGGGAAAAACAAAATAAAACACGTAATTAAAATCAAAAAACTACATAGTTATAAGTAGTTTTTTGTGTTAATGACACTTTAATGAAAACATTATTAACCCAGCTATCTATAATTTAAGTAATCTTCGCTCTTGATCCTTTTAAAAACTCTTTACTAAACTGATGGATATCAAACTTTTTATGTCGCTTCATATAACTTTTTGTAAAATCATTTCTAAATCGACGTATTTTATCCACTACGCTTCTGTTCTCATTTACATTTTGTATATTATTTTCCTTCATATGATTTTATTATTTCTTCAGGTGTCGTCAACTGAGGAATACTTAAATTATTTTTAACATTAAATTCCGTTAATTTCTTCCTTCTGCCGGGATTGGCCATATGCGTAATATTCCAAGTCACTAAATAATCTATCTTATGAATGGTCGCACAAGCGATATGCAAGGCATCAATCGGATATGACACTGGAATTATTCCAGCCTTTAAATACTCGTCTGCCAAATTCTCAACCATCTCATTAATTTTTAAAATTTCAAACTCATTAATTAACTTAATTATATTGCCTCTTTTAATAATATCTTGCGTTCTTTTTACTTCCTGAAGTGTAGCTTGAGAAATAAAACTAAAAAAATTCTTAAGGTGGTCTTCCCAAAGTAACCTTGTAATTGCCGTCTGCTCTGGCGCAGTCGTATCATAAAAACTACTTGGCACCGACGTATCAAAATAAATTTTTAACGTTACTCTGCTCATTAATAATATTATACCGTATATTATTCAATTTGTCAAAAATCCGAAATTTCTATCAAATCAAACACTTATCAACACATTCTAAATTTCCCTGCCCTTGACAACCAAGAAGCACCACCTTAAAATTAATCTATAGCTAAAATTAGCTAACTTATTACATAGTTTTAGCTAACTACAGGGAAATTAACTTCCCGCCTTTTTAGCACTCACGTAAATTTTATGGATAAACAAGAAAACCCTCAAATATTAAACCCAGAAAGTGAACAAAAAGTAAGAAAAGAAGGCGAGTTTAAGCAAAAAGCAAATCAGATGAGAGAAGGCTACCGCCACCGAGCATTTATACTTATGCTTGAATTAGCTGTCATCATCGCTATCCCTGCTTTTGTTGCCCTTATCATTGGTAAAAAAATTGATGCTCGCCTGCAAGGCGATTTTCAATATACCTTGCCTCTTCTAGCTCTTGCTTTCATTCTCTCTTGGGCCATTATTATATTAAAATACGTTAAATTTAATAAACACATTAAAAAGGTTGATGATCAAATTAGACAAGAAAAAGAGAAATTAGATAAATAAATTATGTTTTTACAAGTACCGGCTGACAAACCGCCCCTACAACCAGATATCTTATTCAATATCTTTGGCTGGCCAATTACCAATACCTTTATAATGATTTGGCTTATTATAGCCCTGCTTGTTATAATCTTCCTTAAAATTAGAAAATTTAAAACAAAACCAACCGGCAAATTCCAACATATTACAGAAATGATGTATGAAGTTATGCATTCATTTATTGGCCAGCTAACTGGCAGTAAAAAACATGCTAAGGCTATCTTTCCACTAATTGCAACCATCTTTGTCTTTGTTGGATTTTCCAATCTAATAGGTCTTATTCCTCTTTTAACCAGTATTACATATAAAGGCACAGCTCTATTTAGAACACCAACCAATGATTTTAATACAACCTTCAGTATGGCTCTAGGAATAGTCATCCTAACTCATGTTATAAGTATTAAAGAATGGGGCCTACTTGGCCATTTAGGAAAATACTTCAAATTCAAAGAAGTATTCCTTGGATTTAAAAAAAGTTTTGGCGATGGCATGACTGCCATCATTGATTTCTTTATTGGAATATTAGATATTATATCAGAAGTAGCAAAGACCATTTCACTTTCCCTACGTTTGTTCGGCAATATGTATGCTGGTGAAGTTTTAACCGTTGTAATATTCGCAGGCCTAGCATATGGATTGCCATCAATTTGGCTAGCCATGAGTTTGCTGGTAGCAGTAGTACAAACCATTGTTTTTGGCTCCCTAACCGTGGCCTACTATATGATGGCTGTCAAACCAGAAAAAGTAGAAGAATTGCAAAATTAAAAGTCTAAAAAGCATTTACTAATTAATTATATAAAAATATGGAAATAGATTCAGCAAGACTTATTGCTAAAGGAATATGTACCATCGCCATGGGTGGCTCTGGTATTGGTGAAGGTTATCTTATTGGTAAAGCCCTAGAAGCTATGGGTAGAAATCCAGAAATGGAAGGCAGTCTTTTCTCTAAAATGATTATCGGTGTAGCTTTGGCAGAATCAACCGCTATTTACGCTTTCGTCGCTTTCTTTATAGTTTAACCCGTGATGCGTGGCCAGTATCTATTTACTGGTTACCAATTACTGGTTACTTAATATAAATTTATGGATATCCTAGAAATTCTCGGTAAAATTGGTTTTGATTGGCGCATGGGTTTAGCCAACCTGGTTAATTTCCTAATAATCTTCTGGTTGCTAAAAAAATATGCCTTTGGCCCTATTGCTAAAAAAATAAAGGAAAGAGACGAGAAAATACAAAAAGGACTAGACGACGCCACTCAAGCAGCCTCAGAAATTACCATGGCCAAGGAAAACTATGAAAAAAAAATAAATGAAGCCAAACGTGAAGCCAACCTAATTATAACCAAAGCCTCAGAACAAGGTAAAGAATTAGTTAATCAAGCTGCCAATGACGCCCAGGGCAAAGCAGAAAAAATAATTAGTGATGCCAAAAATGTTATCATTAAAGAAAAAGAAAACATGATGGCACAAGTTAAAGAAGAAACAGTTGAATTAGCAGTTGAAATTTCTTCCAAAATTCTTAAAGAAAAGTTAGATAAAGATAAGAACGAAGCTTTAATTAAAAAATTAGTTTCCTAATTATGTTCTATAGCTCAAAACAATTAGCCAAATCCCTAGTAGAACTTATCAAAGAAAATCCCACTAAACAAGAAGAAATTATCAAAGATTTTCTAATTTTTTGTAAAGAAAAAAATTTACTCAATCAATTATCTAATATAATAAAACATTTAGAAATTATTGATAAAAATAAATCAGACTTGGAGCAATTACATATTCATAGCGCTCAACCCTTGAGTCAAAATATAATACAACGTATACAGAAATTAGTTGGCGCAGCCAATCAAGTCACAGTCAATACCCAAGAAAACAAGGATATCCAAGGTGGCTTTATCGCCAAATACAATGGTATGATTTACGACGCTAGCGTCAAAACACAACTTTCAAATTTAAAACAATCAATCCAAGTTTGACATATTTAAGTATATAATATATTATATACTTAAATATATAATAAACTAAGTATAAAATACATGAATACAAAAATTTTACAAACGGGATTCTTGCCACGTACTGTTTCTGTCAGTGATCTGCAAAAAAAAACAAAAAATATTTTTGCAGACATGACTGAGCAAGACTCACCCACCCTGGTGCTTAATCGCAACGAAAAAGTTGGTGTTTTACTAAAACCAAAAATTTACGAGGAACTAATGGAAGTATATGAAGATTATTTAGATGGGTTGGAATTAGCAAAAGCAGTTGAAAATAGCTCCGCAGCAGATATGGTGCCCTGGGAAAAAGTAAGAAAAAAATTACAAAAAGAAGGTAGATTGTCTTAAAAATATGTATAAAATAATTTTAGATAAAAAAGCGGAAAAAAGCCTAGATAAAATACCGGACCAGATCCTTCAAAAAATTGATAACGCCATTCAAATTATTAAAAATAATCCGTTCGTTTTTAATCCTAAAATTAAAAAATTGCACAAGCCTTTAAGCGGCTACCGCTATAAAATATGGCCATACAGAATTTTATACACTATTGATGAAAAGAAAAAAGAGATATCAATTTACAAAATTTTTCACAGAGGAAAAGGATATTAAAAATAATCAAAAAATATGCCCACAAATAATATTATAGACTCCCTAAAAAAACAGATTGCCAATTTCGAAACCAAAATCGAAACCAGTGAAGTTGGTAGTGTTATTGAAATTGGTGATGCCATCGCTCGCATGAATGGCCTTAAAAACTGTCAGGCCTCAGAGATGCTTGAATTCCCAGGTAAAACCATGGGTGTTGCTCTTAATCTAGAGGAAGAAACCGTGGGTGCTATGCTTTTGGGTGACTATCAACACATTAAAGAAGGCGACTCAGTCAAACGTACTGGCAGAGTTCTCTCTATCCCCGTATCCAATGACCTTATCGGCCGTGTTATTGACCCCTTAGGCAACCCGCTAGACGGACTAAAAGCCATTAAAAGCGACAAATACTATCCCATCGACAAAATTGCTCCTGGCGTTATGAGCCGCGAACCAGTTTCCGAGCCCGTTCAAACCGGTCTCAAAGCCATTGATTCCATGATCCCCATTGGTCGTGGACAAAGAGAACTCATTATTGGTGACCGACAAACCGGTAAGACTGCTATCGCCATTGATACTATCATCAATCAAAAAGGAGGAGATATGATCTGTATTTATGTAGCCATCGGTCAAAAAAAATCTAAAATAGCTAAAATTGTAGATAAGCTAAAAGAAACAGGCGCCATGGACTATACCACTATAGTTATGGCCGGCGCTTCAGACCCCGCTTCATTATCATATCTAGCTCCATATTCAGGCGTTACTTTAGGAGAATTCTTCATGGATCAAAAGAAGGATGTCCTCATCGTTTATGATGATCTGTCCAAGCACGCTTGGGCATATCGTGAAATTTCGCTTCTACTTAAACGACCCCCAGGACGTGAAGCTTATCCTGGTGACATTTTTTACCTCCACTCTCGCCTACTTGAACGCGCTTGTCGCAGAAACGATGAGGCCGGTGGTGGATCTATCACCGCTCTGCCTATCATTGAAACTCAAGCCGGCGATGTTTCAGCATATATTCCAACCAATGTTATTTCCATTACTGACGGTCAAATTTTCCTTGAATCCAATTTATTCTATAAAGGCATTCGACCTGCTTTAAATATTGGGATTTCAGTTTCTCGCGTAGGCGGCGCAGCCCAGCTTAAATCAATGAAAAAAAATGCCGGTAAATTAAAATTAGACATGGCTCAATACAGAGAATTAGAAGCTTTTGCTCAATTTGCCTCAGATTTAGATCCTGAAACCAAAAAACAATTAGATAGAGGAGCCAGAATTACCGAACTCATGAAACAGCCTCAATACTCACCCATTCCAGTTTCCAGTCAAGTAGCTATCATCTATGCCATTAACAATGGCTATCTAGATGATGTACCAGTTGAAGAAATTAACCAATGGGAACAAAAGTTCTATGGCTTTATGCAGGCCAGCAAAAAGAAAATTCTTCAAGCCCTAGAAAAAGATTGGGATGAAAAAATTGAAAAAGAACTCAAAACAGCCATCGAAGAATTTAAAAAAACAAAATAAAAAAACTCTTTGTGCTATAAACAAAAACACAAAGAGTAATTTGACCATGAGAGATCATCACCGTATCCCTTTCCCATATAAATTATATGACTTATCAGTCGCCAAGCGACTGAACCCCATATCTGCTATTCGTTCATCAGCTATTTGACAAGCACTATCGACACCCACGCCACATGTCACCAACAGGTCACCAACCGATTTCACTCTCAAGATCGCCTCATCTAATATTCTCCGCGGAACATCTACCTGTCCCTTGCATATCTCGCATATCATTGGTTTTCCTCCGTTTTAAGTTAATACATTTATTTTTATGCCCTCCTTTTGAATAAAAGCTTACATCTTTTACTAATATAAGTCAATCCTTATGCCCGTTAACACTAAAGCCATCAAAAACCGCATACAGTCAGTTAAAAACACCGGCAAAATTACCAAAGCTATGGAGATGGTTTCGGCTGCCAAAATGAGACGCGCTACTGAGAATGCTTTGGGTACCAGAACTTATGCAGAATTAGCTTTGGAACTTTTGGTTCATATTTCACACGAACAAACCATCAGACACCCTTTACTGGATAAACGTAAAAATAAGAAGATACTGGCAATCGTGGTCGCCTCCAATAAAGGATTATGCGGTAGCTTTAATGCCAATATTGGCAAACAAGTCAACCAATTTATTAAAAATAACCAAGACAAATCCATTGATTTTATAACCGTCGGTAAAAAAGCCGAAAAACTAGCTAAAAGAACAGACAAACCAATTATCGCCAGTTTTATTCATTTCTCAGATAATCTAAAAGTTGATGAAATCCGCGCACTTTCTAAAATGGCCATTCAAGAATTTGAGAAAAAAAGCTATGATCAAACAATTCTCATCTTTACCAATTTTATCTCCTCAATTAACTATGTAACAGAGATCAGAAACCTATTACCCATCAGTCAAAAAAACATCAAACAAATGATTCAAGGCTTAGGCAAGCAAGGTGAAATTGAAGAAAAAGACATGCGCATTAAAAATATGGCTCTCTACCTATTCGAACCCAGTGAAGAAGCTATTTTAGATGAAGTTTTACCCCGTTTAACAGAAGTTCAAATCTACCAAGCCTTACTTGAGTCCATCGCTTCAGAACACTCAGCCCGCATGCTAGCCATGCGTAATGCCTCAGATGCAGCCGAGGAAATGATCGACGAGCTAACTCTTGCTTTTAATCAAGCCAGACAAGCCAGCATTACCCAAGAAATTGCAGAAATCTCAGCCGGCGCAGCCGCCCTTGGATAAATTAATAATATATATAAAGTAAATTAATAATAAAATTATGTCGAAAGATTCTATCGGCCAAGTCAGTCAAATAATCGGCGTTGTGGTTGACGTCAATTTTAAGGGTAACTTGCCTGAAATTCATCATGCTCTTGAAACCGAAATCAACGGCCAGAAACTCATTCTTGAAGTTCAACAGCACTTAGGACTAAAGGAGGTTAGAACAGTCGCTATGAGCTCAACAGACGGCCTTAAACGCGGCGATAATGTAACTTCTCTCAATCAATCCATCTCAGTCCCCGTTGGCGAAGAAACATTGGGACGCATGTTTGATGTAGTTGGTCAACCCATTGATAATCAGCCCCAAGTAAAAACTAAAAAAAGATACCCTATTCATCGACCCTCTCCTAAATTCGTCGAACAATCCACTAAATCAGAAGTTCTTGAAACTGGCATTAAGGTCGTTGACCTTATCTGTCCTTTCCTCAAAGGTGGTAAAATCGGACTTTTTGGCGGAGCCGGTGTGGGTAAAACTGTAGTTATTCAAGAACTTATTCGAAACATTGCTTCAGAACACGGCGGTTACTCCATGTTTGCCGGCGTTGGTGAAAGAACTCGTGAAGGTAATGATCTTTACCGCGAAATGAAAGATGCTGGGGTATTAGATAAAACCGCCTTAGTTTTTGGCCAGATGAATGAACCCCCAGGCGCTCGTGCCAGAGTTGCTCTAACTGCTCTTGCTATGGCTGAATACTTCCGCGATGAAGAGAATAAGGATTTACTCCTATTTATCGACAATATTTTCCGTTTCACTCAAGCCGGTTCTGAAGTCTCAGCACTACTTGGTCGTATGCCTTCAGCCGTTGGCTATCAGCCAACTCTGGCCACTGAAATGGGTGAATTACAAGAACGTATCACTTCAACTGATAAAGGGTCAATTACCTCAGTTCAAGCCGTTTATGTACCAGCTGACGATCTAACTGATCCAGCCCCGGCTACCACTTTTGCTCACCTAGACTCAACTGTCGTTCTATCACGTTCTTTAGCAGAACTTGGCATTTACCCAGCCGTTGATCCATTAGACTCAAGCTCAACTATTCTTGACCCAAATATTGTCGGCCAAGAACACTATGACGTAGCTCGTGAAGTACAAAGAATTTTACAAAGATACAAAGATTTACAGGATATTATTGCAATTCTAGGCATGGAAGAATTATCCGATGAAGATAAGCTGACTGTATCTCGTGCTCGTAAAATCCAAAAATTCCTATCCCAGCCCTTCTTTGTAGCTGAACAATTTACTGGTACCGCCGGCCAATATGTTCCCGTTAAAGACACCATTAAAGACTTCAAAGAAATCATTGAAGGTAAGCACGACAAAAAGAACGAGCAATCCTTCTATATGAAAGGTTCTATCAAAGACATTAAATAAATATGGCCAAACAACTTTCAGTTAAAATTGTAACTCCTGAAAAGGTGATACTCAAAGACGAATACGATGAAGCTATAATTCCTACCACTGCTGGTCAGATAGGAGTTTTAGCGCGCCATACACCTTTAGTATCAGGTTTGCAACCAGGCGAAATAAAACTTAAAAAAGATGGCAACACTACTTCTCTAGCCGTTTCATCCGGCTTTGTTGAAGTTAGACCCAATTCCAAATTAGTTATCTTAGCTGATACCGCTGAACGCGCTGAAGAAATAGATCTAGAACGTGCTGAGGAGGCCAGGAAAAGAGCTGAAACCATGCTCAAAGAAAAAGATGTGGCTGAGGATGTAGAATACGCCAGTCTTCAAGCTATTATTGAAAAAGAATTAGCCAGGGTCAAGGTTGGTAAAAAATACAGAAAACTTCCACCCAAACTTAATTAAAAATATTATATATCAAAAACCCCAGGAAATTGTTCCTGGGGTTTTATAATATACTTTATTCTCCATATCCATTTTCTTTCCACCACTTTACCCATTCTTTGCTCTTATACCCTGACCATCGCTTTATGGATTGCATAGTTCCAATTGGGGTTGATTTTCTGTTTTGGGTTACTTTAACTGGATAAGGCCAACTATTTTTTACATAGATATCATCATCTCCAACTGTGTTGGAATGTAAAAAACCATGAGCTAATAAAAAAGCCACGATTTCCTTCGTGCTTCTATTGCGCAAATATCGTGGCATAAAAACTTAAGCCATTTGTAAATCAGTAACACTCCGATCAAACATATTAAGACTAAAACACTCTCGAACTTTAGAAATAAAATTCAACCATGAAAAAACAATTGGAATAGCATAAAACAACAATGCATACTTCATTGGCGGTCTATTGTTCAGCACCATCTTTGACAACTTTTCCTTGTCACATGTAGCAATGATTGCTTTGGCTCCATTGAATAACCTGTCTTGGACCTCTTTAGCGGAATTTCCACTCTCTACTAAGCCCAATTCATAGCCAATACCAGTATAATGTCCATTATACCCATATATCAAAAACCTTATTTTCCCTTTTTTAATAGTATTTTCCATGATCTTAATTAATCTAAATATATTATATCACGCTACACCCGTCTAAACTAGCTGTCAAATTAATCATCTAATTGAGGCTTATCAATCTCCAATGCCTCTATCTTTTTCTCTCCATCCGTTATTTTCATCACATCCTTATCAATTTTTCCAAATTCCTTATACGCCTTATTATACATACCCACCGTAGTTCCCAAATTATTCCCCAATTTCTGCAAAAACATATCATATGATGATAAGTGTTTTCCCAACTGTTCAACCTGTTTGCGTATCTCTTTGGCTCCTTCTTCAATCTTTAAAGCTCGCAAACCCTGCATCACCGTTTGTAAATAGGCAAAAAATGAAGTTGGTGACACAATTATCACGCGCTTATCCTTAAATGCGTATTCTATAATATCCCTAGTATTAACTTTATTTGACCCAACCTGAGAAACTAATAGATCATAGTATATGCCTTCTGCTGGAATAAACATAAAAGCAAAATCCATGGTATCTTCTTTGGGTCTAATATATTTAGAAGTTTCATCAATTCTCATTTTCAAATCAGCCTTAAACCTCTTCTCTAATTCCTTTCTTCTGCCTTCATCTTTCTCTTGCGCTAATCGGTTATAGTTTTCTAAAGAAAACTTAGAATCAACAGGCACAATTTTATCTTTAATAAAGATAGCGGCATCCACTATATCCCCATCTTTAAACTTATATTGCATTTGATATGAAGCAGGAGGCAAAACATTCTTTAATACTGTTTCTAAATAGTATTCTCCCAACACCCCTCTTTGTTTGGGATTTTTTAAAATGTCTTGTAAATTCTGTAATTGGTCAGCAAATCCCACTACCTGCTTATTGGTACTCTCTAACCTCTCTAATTTAGAAGTTACATCTTTAACAATATTTGAAGTCTGAAATGACTGTTTTTGAATAAAATCTAAATTCTTTTCCAAGCTTCCCTTCATCTCATCCTTTATATTAGAGATCTCTTCATGCATTTCTTTCAGTTTGTCATCTTGCCCCGTATCTTTGTCTTTTTTACGAAGTAAAAGCCAAAACATTACAGAAAACCCTGCAATTAGTAATAGTAATATTATTACTTGGAATAGACTTGACATATGTTGATCTTTATGTTAAATTAGCATAGAAACACAAAAAATACAAATATAAAACCAATAGAAATCATCACAACTTGGGAGAAAGTAACGATGAAAAAGATACTGCTCGTTGACGACCAAAAAAGCATACAAATTTCCCTTGCCATTGGGCTGGGAAGAGAGGGCTACCTCGTGGAGGTAGCGGAAAATGCGCAAGCAGCGCTAGTGAAACTCAAAGAAAGTCACCCTGACTTTCTTATAACAGACATCAACATGCCGGACCTCAATGGGTTTGTTCTTGCCACAATCGTCAAAGACCTTTATCCCGATATAAAAATCATATTTATATCGGCAAGAGATTTTCGAGATTACGCGGGTAAATACTCGCACTTAGACGAATGTCCAAGATTGGAGAAGCCAATTGTAATGGCTGAGCTTTTAAAAATTTTAGAAGAGAAGGATAAGGAAAAATAAAACCTAATTCATTTTTTATAATACAATAACCCATTTAACCAAAGGAGAATTCAAATGGGACCACATCAACTCTTACTCATCGTATTGAGCGTCATCATTGTAGGAATCGCTGCTATGGTCGGTATTAGCATGTTCGCCGAAGCGGCTGCACATGCGAATCTCGAAGCCGTAACAAGCGACCTATTAACGTTAGCTTCCCGTGCCCAGCAATATTATGCGAAACCATCTGGCATGGGCTACGGCGGTAACAGTTTTTTAGGTGTTACTATCGCTGATTTAACTGCAAAAACATCAAATGATAATGGCACTTACTCCATTACTACTGCCGGAACAGGAACCTCGGTAGGTATTCAAGGTGTTGGCGTGCAAGACGGTGATGGTGATGGTACTAATTGTACAATTGTGGTAACAGTCTTTTCGGATTCGATTGCAACAAGTGTTAGCAACAGGTAATTAAAACTGTTTTGCTAACAAACGAGGTCTCGAAAAAAAATAATCTAAACTAACATTTTTTTCAGACCTTGTTTTTATTTCCCCAAATTATTCTGCTTCCTATAAAAAGGATGCTTAAAATCTGCAAATATATAGATAATATTCAATATAATCAAAAGAACCAACAAATATCCACCCCATCTATATAATACATGATATATTTGATTACCTTTTTTAATTATCTCAATATCTTCCACCAGGAGTATCTCACACGCCCCAGCTCCGCTATCTCCCCTACCAGTGCTTGAATTTAACTCAAAATACTCCGGATCATACTTGCCTGCCTCCCCAATATTTGTAGCTTTAACATTCACCAACTTGCCCTTAACCCTTACCTGATCTCCTACCGATAATTTATTTGCTCTTTTCTCAATTTCTTTGTTATTAATCAATAAATGTACATTCGCAATCTCATCACTTCTCACTTCCAATCTACCACTATACATCCAGTTACAAAAACGAAAATCCTGGGTAAAATGCAAGGACTTATTACGAAAAACTTCTTGTCTTGTGTTCTCTCCCCAAATCACACATATATCAATTGGAAAAACACTGTCTCTCTTTGAAATACTAAACCAACGGTAATCCATTTTACTCACAATCAAAGCGCTCATCTCATACTCATATAGATATTCCAAACTATATTCATACTCATCTTGAGTAAAAATAGTTCCCCTTTCTCCCATTAATTCACTCTGCATAGGTTCATTAAATATATCTGCATCCAACTCCCCAATCCCTCTGTAATTATCACGGGCAAAAAAAGAAATTACTATAATAGTTAATAAAACAAAAAAAACCGTCCTATTTAAAACTTTTAATAAACTCATATAACGTATAAGTTTACTTTGAACTTTCTATTTGCTTATCTATATACTGCTGTAATATAATCTGAGCTGAAGATTCATCAATGCCTGCTCCCCCACCGCGTTTTTTAGCTTCCACGCTGGATAATCTCTCATCCACAGTTTCTACTGGTATTTTAATATTTTCTTCCAAGACCCCAATAAACAAAACGACCTCTTCTGTTTTTTTAGTATACTTACCAGACATATTTAGAGGTAATCCCACCACTATCTTATCCACGTTTTCGTCCTCACAAATTTCTCTTAATCTGTCCCAAAATTCAGGCCTAACCACCAATGTATCATAAGCAAAGGCTTGCCTTTGCTCTCTATCAGTTAAAGCTAAGCCCATTCTCTTTTCTCCATAATCAATACCCAAAATTTTACCTGAAATCTCTCGATCTAAAGCATTGACATTCTCTATATCCATTCCCAAAGGAATATTTTGTTCATCATTTGGTAATAAGTTCATATCCTTTTTTAGTTACTACAATTGTATTCTCAAAATGAGAAGTTACTGATCTATCTTTTGTAATGGCTGTCCAGCCATCTTCATGCGTCTCAAGCTCATGATGCCCCTCACATACCATTGGTTCAATAGCCAACACCATACCCGCCCTAAGAACTTCTCCTGTACCTTTCTTGCCATAATTCGGCACTTTAGGCTCTTCATGCACTGCATGTCCCACTCCGTGCCCAGCTAAGCTACGCACAACTGAATATCCATATTTCTCCACGTATTTCTGTACTGCCTCGCCAATATCCCCAACTCTCGCCCCTTCTTTTATAATCCCAACGCCTTTAAAAAAAGATTCTCGAGTTACTTTAATTAATTTCTTGGCTTCTTTAGATATTTTGCCTACCCCTACAGTTTTCGCCATATCCGTATACATCCCCTTATATTTCATACCAATATCAACTCCAACCACGTCCCCTTCTTTTAAAATAAGATTTTTAGAAGGTATGCCGTGCACTACTGCCTCATTGATTGATACACATAGCGTTGCAGGATATCCAGAAAAATTCAAAAAAGCAGGCTCGCCACCAGTCTCCCTAATCTTTTCCTCAGCCATATCATCCAGCTCTTGTGCTGACACTCCTGGCTTCGCTTCTTTCAAAACCATATCTAAAATATTAGATAGCTTCTTGCCACCCTCTTTAAGATCCGCTATTTCTTCCTTATTCTTTATTTTAATCATTATAATTCCATTAATGTTTTATATAAACTATCTTCAACTTCGAAATACCCTCTCTTTAATACCTTCTCCTTATTTTTCCTTGCTCTCTCACCAGCCACAAAAATCTCTTGTACTCCTTTAAGTTTTCTAGATCTTTTAACGACCCTAACCAATTTGCTGTTCTCTTCCTTGAATTTTTTCAAGCTCGTAAATTTACTCGGATCAATCGCCACAAACAATGCCCCACGATATGATTTTCTGTAGTCATACATTAACTTCTTATTTACCTTTTCGTTTTTCATACCCGAATTAACCAATGAACCGGTTAAAATCTCAAAAAGTAAACTCAAAGTAAATCCTTTATACCCTCCAAAAGGTAAAGCAGAATATGCCTTATCTGCATCAAGGGCAATATTTCCTTTTTTATCTAAATATGAATCAGGTGGCAAAGAGTGATTAAATAATTTAGCTAATCTAACTTCACCCCATGCCCTATTGGAAGTTGCCATATCAGCTACTACTGACTGGCCAGTAGTCGGGATACCAATACCCATAGGATTGGTGCCAGTCACTGGGTCAATGCCGCCAGCCGGAGCCACCATCGCCTTGCCTCCGTTTATAAAAACAAGGGCAATTAAATTTTTATCTGCAATTTTTTCTGCCTGGCTTCCTGGCCGTAAAAACGGTAATATGTTATTCATTCCCACCATTGCAATACCGCTTTTCTTAGCTTTCTTAATTACCAGTTCACGCGCCTTAACTGCAATAATCTGACCAAAATTACCCTGGCCATTGATGAAAGCATAGCTACCAGTATTTTTCACTACCTTTCCCTTGCCCTTAATAGTCTTGACTCTTTCAACAATACTCGGAAAAGCCAAAAGACCATGTGACGGCTTGCCTAAAAATTCACCTTCAATATAATCTTCCATGATTATCTTAGCATTATCTTTCTTCAGTCCTTCTCTAATTAAAACATCAACTAGTAATTTTTTTGCTTGGTTGATTTTTAATTTCATATATTTATTTCTTTAAAACTTTTAATATATCTTTAGACACATTTTCAATCGATTGTTCTCCGTCAATTAAATGATGAATCCCCTTCTCCTTATAATACTCGATAATAGGCTTAGTCGCACTGTAATAAGTCGCTAAACGCTTCTCCACCGTCTCTCTTTTCTCATCATCTCTAACTATTAATTCCACACCACACTTATCACATTTACCCTGCTCTTTAGGCGGGTTATAGTCTAAATGATATACAATCTGGCATTTAGGGCAAGTTCTTCTGCCAGTGATTCTACGCAAGGCTTCCTTATCTGAGATATCAACCTCCAAAACATGAGTTAATTCATCCTTATCAGCTAAAAATCTTGTCTGCATTAAATTACGCGGATAACCATCAAGGATGTATCCTCGTCCACCATCTTTCTCAATTTTTTCAGCTATAATCTCATTAACTAAATCATCTGGTACCAAAATCCCATCATTCATCAATCCCTCCACTTTCTTACCCGTTTCATCTCCCGATTCGATTTTATACCTTAAAATATTACCAGTTGAAAAAATTGGTAAATCAAATTTCTTAGATAAAACCTGTGCCTGAGTTCCCTTACCAGAACCTTGCGGTCCTACAATTAATATTTTATGTTCCATAAAATTTATTAAAATCAATAAAGTACTTTACGTAAATTAGAAATATCGACTTCAGATAATCCAAATTCTACCCTCTTCAAAGACAACTGTCTAATCACTTCCTTATACTCCCATTTCTCTACTCCACCACCAGATAACTCTTTCAATAACTCATCCTCCACTAATTTCTTTTCTTTGGTATCTAAACTTGAGATACTCCATACCAAATCATGCACGTCTCGCCTATTTAACTTGCTTTTGTCCTTGAATGATATTTTTTTAGATCTGCCGCTACTATGTGCAGAGGCAAACCAGTTACCTAATAATCCCATATATTTAAGCTCCAAAATAGTTATTTACTGCAAATTTAAATTGCTCAATAAATAACTGTTTAAAATAGCTAATATTATTTTGTTCATAAAAAAGAAGTACCGCCTTTTTATATTCGCTATCTTTCACACTTCTATAAGATAATGGGCAAATATCATGGGCTAGCAAAACTGCATTGCCCATCAAGCGGCTTGTTCTCTTGTTACCATCTTCAAAGGGCTGAATGTATGCGATTAGAAGCATAAGTACCAAAGCTTTAACAAAAAGATTCTCCTCTTTATTTATTAGCTTACAAGCCCTGTCCAAAGCTTCTTTAATTTGAAACTCATTATCTAGTGGCATATAGTTTGTACCAGTAATTCGGACCACCCTTTTTCTTAAATTTCTTTTAATTTTCAAATCTTGAATAAGCAAAAAATGTATATTCTCTATTTTTGCAATAGATATATTTTTAAATTCTTCTACATTATTTCTAATATAATCTAGGGTTTTTTTGTGGTTTAAAATCATCGTTGCCTCATCCTCTGTGTGACCCACGACTGGAATATTTTCCTTAATTAATTCTTCCGTCTCAAGTAAAGTATAAGTGTTCCCCTCAATTTGTGATGATTTCCAACTTAACTCTATTGTTAATCTTTCAAACTCTTTTTTAAGCAGTGCAAAAGAAAGTTTAGATTTATTTTTTAGATAAGCTTGATTCAATTTATCTAAATACCCAGCTTCATCATTACTAAAAACTTCCGACATATCATTAAATATGTCAAAATTAAATTTTTCGTGAATAGTTCTTTTATCAAATTCTTGCTTAAAATATTTTTCTGCATCAATCGGCTTTAACAAGTTATAATGCGCAGATAACTCATAAACTACACTTCTACCACTTCCTTTTCTTGCTATTAAATCCAGTTCAAGTAATTTCTTTAAATCCCTATTTAAAGTAATCCTAGATATTTGCTTTTGTGCGCCTAAAAAATCATCCAAGATTTGTGAGATAGAAGCCTGGTCACTTTTATCGATAAAATTTAAAATTTTATCTTGTCTTTCGTCCAACTGTTTTAAATTAATATTCATATAATTGTATCATTTTTACACTATAATTGTAACATTTTTCAACAATTAAAACAATAATTTTATACAATAAAATAAAAAAATGGCCAAAATTAGCAAAAAATAATTATATTTAATTGTATCATTTTTACTCTCTAATTGTATCATAAATGATACGATTTAACAATAAAAATCAAAAAAATGGCTAGTTATAGCCAAAATTAGGTAAACACAAACTAAGTAAATCTACTTAAAATCCATCATAATCCCGCATCACCAACTGCGCATCAATTTGTTTAACTGTTTCAATAACCACAGATACCACAATTAAAAGTGAAGCACCTGATATGGCCATGCTTTTCACTCCAGTTAATGGCCCCACAATCAATGGTAAGACTGCCACAATACCAAGAGACAATGCTCCAGCTAACATAATTCTATTTGAAGTTCTGCCTAAATATTCTGCAGTTTGTCTACCTGGCCTCATGCCTGGTACAAAACCGCCCTGCTTTTGCAAATTGTCCGCAATTTGCTGAGGATGGAATATAATAGCAGTGTAGAAGTAGGTAAAAGCTACTACTAATATAAAATACAAAACTCCATAAAATATCTGGTTTTGGAAAAGATCAACTATAAAACTAGCTGTACTTTGAATAAATTGACTGTCAGCCCGCATAGCCAACTGTGCTATTAATGGCGGGAACATGATTAAAGATATTGCAAAAATGATGGGAATCATACCAGCCTGATTAACACGCATTGGTAAATGTGAATCAAATCCACCATACATACGGATACCACGCACCCGTTTGGCATATGATACCGGCACATTTCTCTGACCCTCAGTAATATATACCACCCCAGCCACCGTCGCCACCCCAATCACTAGAAATACCACAAGACTTAAAAGCTGTGAAGGATCAAAAGTTACAAAGGTTCTCTGTAAAGATCCAGGGATACTGGACACAATACCCGCAAAGATTATAAGAGAAACACCATTACCAATCTTCTTTTCAGAAATTAATTCACCCAACCACATTAAAAATATGGTTCCACCAGCTAAAATGACTACCGTAGTTAAATAATCAAAAGCTGAAATATCCCCTATAATACCACGCTGCGATTGCTGTAAAAGTTTAATCATGCTATAGCCCTGTAAAAAAGCTAGAGGTACTGTTAAAAGTCGAGTATATTGATTAATTTTCTTCTGACCAGCTTCCCCTTCTTTAGACATTTCTTCCAAACGCGGCACAATCATAGTTAATAGCTGGAATATAATAGAAGCTGTAATGTATGGGCCAATTCCAAGTGCTACCAAAGAAAAATTAGTCATGCCACCACCAGAAAAAATATTCAATAGCCCTAAAATTTGATTATCTGCAAAAAAGTTACGCAAAGCAACTACATCTACTCCAGGCACTGGAATATGAGCTGCAATTCTAAAAATAATTAAAAGACCCAACACAAAAAAAATCTTTTTGCGCAAATCTTTATCTTTAAATACTCGTACTAATTTTTCTACGAATTTCATAAGTTAGTTAAACTATTATTTTGCCACCTGCTTTTTTAACCTTATCTTCAGCGACTTTACTTAACTGGCACCCACTTATCTCTAATTTTACCTTAATCTCTCCTTTACTCAAAATTTTAACTCCATTACTAATTTTACTAACTAGTTTCTTTTCAAGCAAAACATGAGCTGATACCTTGTCGCCATCCTTAAAAACTTTGGCTAAATCGTCTAAATTAACTATTTCTGGTTTTTTATGAATTGATTTAAAACCACGCAATTTATGAGAAGATTCCATCAATTGTCGCATACCACGTCTTTTAAGACCGCTCTTGCCGCCAGATCTTGCCTTTTGGCCTTTTAAGCCTCGCCCACTATAAGTACCGCGCTTACCGCCACGGCCTATGCGTTTTTTCTTGGTTTTCGAACCTGATTTAATTGTATGTAAATATAGAGACATATTTATTATCTTAAGCTCTGTAAGGCGTTATATGTTGCCTTAACATTATTTATCTTATTCTTTGAGCCAATCATCTTGGCTACCACATCTTTATAACCAGCCAATTCAAAGACTGCCCTAACTGCTCCACCAGCAATAATACCTCTACCTTTTTTAGCTGGCAACATTTTTACTACAGCTGCTTTAAATTTTACTTTAAGTTCATGTGTAATTGTTCCTTCTACCATCTTTGGAGTTATTAATCTTTTCTTGGCTTGATTAACTGCCTTGTTAATAGCGATTGTCACATCTTTGCCCTTAGCCACTCCATAACCCACTCTGCCTTTTTGGTCGCCAAGTACAATACACGCTCGAAAACTCAAGCGCTTACCACCACGTGTAACTCTCGTCACGCGCGCTAAATCAACCAAACGTTGCTCAAACTCTTGGGGTTCTTTCTGTCTACCGCTACGGCGGTTATCTCTGCCTCTACCTTTTTTTTGTCTTTCGTCTGCCATAAATTTGTTAATTAAAATTTTAAGCCTCCTTTGCGAGCCCCTTCAGCCGCTGCTTTTACACGTCCATGATATTTACTTCCCCCTCGATCAAATACACATTCAGTAATTTTCTTTTCAACTGCTTTCTTTCCCAACATCTCACCTGCCTTTTGTGCAATCTCCATTCTGCCCACCTTTTCCTTGACCTGCTTGCTATGAACAGAGACCAACGTTTTACTGGTATCATCATCTATCAACTGTAAATAAATATGAATTAAACTTTTAGTTACGCGCAACCTAGGAATTTTTTTAGTACCAAAAACTCGAGCCCTGACTCTTTTCTGTCTGCGCTTTTTAGCTTCTAGTTTATTTTTATTCTTATCGTTCATAAAATTTATTAAATCAAATATTTATTCTATATCATCTAAAGTAACATTCACCACTAGGCCCCCGCTAATCTCATCAACTGCTTTTTGATAGAAATTAACCATAAAAACCATGGTTCCACCAATAAAAATTGTAAGTATTATCCAGCAATACAAGGAAGATTTATAACTTCTTATACTCTCCATATTATTTTATATAACTTGCTAGTTTTTGAAAAAATTTCAAAAATCAGCCAGCTATTTAAGCGTCAGCTCCTTTAACCTGTTTACCAGCTTTTCGTCTAATTACTTCTTCCATATATTTAATACCCTTCCCCTTATATGGCTCTGGTTTTTTGACTTTCCGAATACGTGCAGCCGTTTCACCAACCAACTGTTTATCTATTCCCTCAATTGTGATAACATTTTTCTCCACTTTGACTGTAACTCCATCAGGCAATGCAAATTCAACTGCATGTGAATAACCTACATGCAATACCAAGGTAGTTCCTTTCAACTCTGCCTTATACCCAACACCATTGATTTCAAGCACTCGGCTATACCCATTGTTTACTCCTTCAATTATATTATTCACCATCTGTCTATTAGTTCCCCACAGCTCTTTTTCCTTTTTATCTTCAATATCTTTAATGGAAAGTAATACCTCATTCTCTTTTTGCTCAACCAAAACACTCGGATGTACTTGGTATTCAAGTTCACCTTTGGATCCTTTGGCAGATACCTTTTGCCCTTCAACTTTCAAAGTTACGCCCTGTGGTATTTCTATTGGTTTTTTTCCTACTCTTGACATAATATATAAATTAATAGATCTCACATATAATTTCACCGCCAACTTTCTTTTCTCTGGCCTGATCATCAGTCATTAATCCTTGAGAAGTTGAAATAACTGCTATACCCAAACTGTTTAACACGACCGGTATATTATCCTTGTCAACATAAACTCTTCTTCCAGGTTTACTAATTCTCTTTATAGATCTAATTTTGGGTATACCAACATCTTCATACTTAATCTTTACTTTGAGAGCATCGAAACGAGACAAAGTATCATTCTTACTCGCTGTTTTACTATCGCTCGGTGCAACCTTTTCCACCTTGTCTACCCAACCTTCTTTCAAAAGCAACCCAAGTACTGCCATTTTCAATTTTGAGTATGGCAAAACCACCTCAGTCTTATTTACCGCCTGGGCATTCCTTATTCTAGTTAACATATCTGCTATTGGATCTGTGTGCATAAAAGTATATTAAATATAAATTACCAACTGGATTTTTTAACTCCGGGCAAATCACCCTTAGAGGCCAATTCGCGAAAACAAATTCTACATATTCCGAATTTGCGTATAAAACCACGATTCCTACCGCATCTAAAGCAACGTCGAACTACCCTTGTACTAAATAAAGGTTTCTTTTTGCTTTTCTCAATTTTTGCTTTATCAGCCATAAATAAATTAATTAATTTTTACTGAATGGAAAACCGAGCAATCTAAACAATTCAGATCCTTCTTCGCGAGTCTTGGCTGTTGTAGTCACACTCACCTCAAGACCGTGTAAATTTTCCACCTCATCTGTACTGATCTCAGGAAAAACTATATGTTCTTTAACGCCTAATGTCAAATTACCACCTCGATCCACGCTTTTTTCAGGTATTCCTCGAAAATCACGTACATTTGGTAAAGTCAAATCAATCAGTTTATTTAAAAAACTATACATTTTTTCTTCACGCAAAGTAACTTTAGCACCAATCACGCTACCCTCTCTTACCTTAAAAGATGAGATTGATTTTCTTGCCTTTGTTGTAACAGCTCTCTGCCCAGTAACTCTAGATAAAGTTTTTAAAATTAATTCCTGAAACTGCTTGTCGCTCTTTTGTGCAGGTATGCCCACGTTTAAAACGGCCTTTTCAAGTTTCGGCACAGCCATATTGTTCTTATACCCAAATTTTTCCTTCATCTTAGGCATGGCTTCTTTTATGTATTTTTCCTTCAATATATTCATAATATTTAAGCAATAGTTGCTTTGCATTTTTTACACACTCTTTGTCTCCTGTCCCTGGAAGTTTCTGATCTTTTCTGAGCCACTTTAATCCCCATACGAGTTGTTTTACCGCATTTAGGACATACTAAAATAACATTTGAAATATCAAGCAATGATGGAAACATTATTCTCTGGCCCTTTTCCCCAGAACGTTTAGGCCGCACATGCTTATATTTTAAATTTAACCCCTCAACTGCTATTTTCCCCTTAACATACAACACATTCAAAACCTTACCGCTTTTACCGCGATCTTTACCTTGAAGTATTTTTACTGTATCACCTTTTCTAATTCGCATATTGGTTGATGTTAAAGCACCTCTGGTGCCAATGAAACAATTTTATTAAATCCAGCCGCACGAAGCTCTCTAGCCACTGGGCCAAAAATTCTGGTTCCCTTGATTTCTTTTGATTTACGGTCTACTAATACTGCTGCATTTTCATCAAAACGGACATACATGCCAGATGGTCTTCGAGTTTCTTTGCGCGTACGCACAATTACAGCATGGGCCACTGTACCTTTTTTAACCTGCGTGTGTGGCTCAGCCTCTTTTATGGCAACTGTCACAATATCACCAACTCCGGCGAACCTTTTTTTGTATCCGCCAAGCACCCTAATAACCTGCAAGCGTTTTGCTCCAGAATTATCAGCTACTTTTAACATGGATCTTTCTTGTACCATAAAATTTAATAATTATTTATCCTGCTTCTTCTCATAAGACACTCTCCATCTCTTTTCCTTACTAATTGGACGACATTCAAAAAACTTTATCTTATCGCCCACCTTATATACGCTCTGTTCATCATGCACCTTATATCTTTTAGTCACCTTATATCTTTTCTTATACTTAGGATGTATTTTAGTTGACTCAACTGCCACCACTACGGTTTTATCCATCTTATCAGAAACCGCCATGCCCGTAAAAGCACGCTTAATCTTCTTAACTTCCTTTTCTTCCTTGATTTGTTCTTTTTTATCTTGAGCCATATATTTTTTAAGAATTATTTTCTTTAACGCTCGTCAATTTTTCCTTTAAGACCAATAAAATGCGAGCAATGTCTCGCTTAACATTTTTAACCTCATGTACTTTCTTTAACTGCCTTTGTGCTACTTTAAATCTCATTACTCGTACTTTCTCTTGCGTTTCAACCAAAAGCCGCTTCAATTCTGTTTCATTTTTAACTCTAAGTTCCTTAATTTTCATAAAAATTATTTTTTAACAAATTTTGTCTTAACCCTCAACTTATATCCTCCCAATTTCATAGCTTCTTTTATCTTCTCTTCTTCAATCCCATCCATTTCAAAAAGCACTTGACCAGGCAAAACTGGAGCTACATAATGATCCACCGTACCTTTACCCTTACCCATGCCAACTTCTCCCCCTTTAGCTGTTACTGACTTATATGGAAAAACACGAATCCAAATTCTACCACCCTTTCGAATAAACCGAACAAGCACCCTACGTACTGCTTCTATTTCTCGTGAATTAACCCAACCCGCACTCATTGCTTTCATGCCACCCGTGCCAAAACTTACTTTTATACTACGCGAAGCCACCCGACCCGATCCACCAGCCCGTTTTTGCCACTTCGTATGTTTCATTTTTTTTGGTGCTAACATAATTTGAAATTATCTTTCATGTTTCCTTTTGCGCCTATTTTGTTAAACAGACACAAATACAAACACAAATTAAATTAATTTGTCTTCTCGTCTTTTCTTTCAAATACTTCCCCTTTATAGATCCAAGTCTTTACTCCGACAGCTCCGTAAGTCGTACGTGACACCGTTCGCGAATAATCAATATCAGCTCTCAGGGTATGTAAAGGAATCTTACCTTCATATAGAGTTTCTGTTCTAGCAATCTCCACACCACCTAATCTTCCAGCACAAACGATCTTAACACCCTTGGCTCCAGCTTTCATTACTTGTTCAATATTTCTCTTCATAGCTCTTCTGTATGGCACTCTTCTTTCAAGCTCAATTGCCACATTAACCGCCACAATGTTAGCTGACAAGTTAGGTCTGCTAACTTCCTTAATATTGACCTCAACTTTCTTGGTTTTATCTTTAATTATATTCTTAGCTATATTTTTCTTAAGTTCATCAATTCCTGATCCGCCTTTACCGATAACTACTCCTGGACGAGATGAATGGATTATAATATTAATTGAATCAGCGCTGCGCTCTATCTCTATTTTATCCAATCCTGAATCTCTCAGCTTCACCTTTAAAAGCTTACGAATCTTTTCGTCTTGTTCCAAATATTCAATATATTTTTTACCACTAGCAAACCACTTACCACTCCAACTGGTGGCTATTCCCATTCTAAATATTCTTGGATTAACTTTTTGTCCCATAGACTTTAAAAAATTATTAATCTGACTTACGTCTAAATACTCGTGATTTCCATCCACTTTTCTCTTTCTTCTGGCGTGACTTATCTACATGTTGCTTATGACGATCCTTGGATTGACGAGAACCATCTACTGTTTCCTCTTTATCCTGCTTACCAGCTCCTTCTTTTTCTTTTCCTTCTTCACCAGGTTTTTCCTCTTGTTGTTCCTGTTTTTCATACTGCTTAGCTTCTTCTATTGATTTAACTACCTTAGTAGCTACTTCTTCCTTCTTCTTTTCTTTCTTTTTCTTAACTGTTGGTACCTTTTCCTCTAGTATTATTATAACATGAGAAGACTTCTTCGTAATGCCAGCTGCTCTGCCAAAAGCGCGTGCGCGCCATCTTTTAAGCGATGGGCCCTGATCCACTCTGATTTCTTTAATCAATAAATTATCTTTTTTAAGTTTGTCATTGTTCTCCGCATTAGCCACAGCTGACTTCAATAATTTAAGTACAGGCAATGCCGCCGCTTTACTCATCGCATCTAATTTATTTTCAGCGACTCCAGCGTCCAAACCACGCAAAGTATCACAAACCAACCTGACTTTTCTCGGGGCTTGTCGAAGATAACTTAATTTTGCGCGTACTTGCATAATATTTTAATTACTTATTTACTGGCTTTTTCCTGTTCTTTTTGTATTCTACCACCATGTCGTACAAATTTCTTAGTTGGGGAAAATTCTCCAAGTTTATGTCCTACCATATTCTCAACTGCAAGTACGGGTAGATGAGTTTTACCATTATGTACTCCAAAAGTAAACCCCACCATCTCAGGTGTAATTGTACAATCTCGCGACCATGTTTTAATTACTGTCTTGTCGCCTTGCTTTAAAGCTTCAAGCTTTTTTAGCAGTCTGTAATCAACATATGGACCTTTTTTAAGTGATCTAGACATAAAAATGTGTTAATTATTTACGCTTCTTTTTTCTTCTTTGAATTATCATCTTGTTTGACCATTTTTTCTTTTTTCTGGTTTTAACTCCCAAAGCATGTTTTCCCCATGGAGTTTTCGGATACTTTAAGCCAATCGGTTGTCTACCTTCACCGCCACCATGTGGATGATCGCATGGATTCATTACTTTACCCCTAACTGTTGGCCGAATACCTTTTCTTCTGTTGCGACCCGCTTTACCAATACGCATTAACATGTGCTCTGCATTAGAAACCTGGCCTATGCTAGCTGTACATTCTTTTTTAACTAAACGAATTTCAGTTGAAGGCATTTTTAATTGAGCAAACTTACCCTCAACAGCTTGGATAGCCACTCCTGATCCAGCTGACCTGGCCATCACTCCGCCTTTACCAGGTTGAAGCTCAACATTATATACCATAGTACCTGGCTGAATAAATTCCAAAGGCATTCTATTTCCCAGCTTTATTTCAATCTTTTCAAGAGAGGATATCACGCGGCTACCTTCTTTCATGCCAGCCGCTGCTAATATATATGCTTTCTCGTCATCTTCATACTGGATCAAAGCAAGTCTTGCTGAACGGTTTGGATCATATTCTATGGCAATAACCTTAGCTTGTGCATCAAATTTTCTACGTTTAAAATCTACCAATCTAATTCTTTGCTTAACTCCACCACCTCTATGTCTTACTGTAATTCTACCACTTTTATTCCTACCTGCATGCTGTTTTTTGTGTATGGTTAATTTTTTCTCTGGTTTTTTATTAGTTAAATCAGAAAAACTCACAATTGAAGTTTTGCGTCTAGCTGGTGTTGTTGGTTTGTAAACTTTAATTGCCATGTATTATTAAACTCCTTCGTAAACTTCAATTTTTTGACCTTCTTTTAAAGTGATTATTGCCTTTTTCCAATTTTTCCTATGAGACACGCTTCTGCCAGTTCTTACACTTTTGCCAAGCACATTAATTATATTTACCTTTATAGGGGTCACGCCATAAACCTGTGTTATAGCTCTCCTAATTTCTATCTTATTAGCTCTTGGAGCAACTTCAAACACATATTGACGTAAAGCACCCATCATACTTACTTTCTCTGTAATTAAGGGTCGTATCAGAACTTTCTCCAAACTTTCTTTCTTTTTAATATCTTTACTTTTAACAGCTTGCTCCTTTTTAACCGGGCTTTTCTTAATTTCTTCTTTAGGAATTGCTAAATCAGCCTTTGGTTTTTTAACCACAGCCTCTTCCTTTTTCGTATCTTTCTTTTTTCCAAATAAAGCCATATATTATTTTAAATATGTTTTTTCAATCGCATTCAAAGAATCTTCTGCCATAATTACATACTTGTGCGCCAATACATCAATCACATTTAAAGAATCAGCTCCCAATATTTTTAATCCTGATATATTTCTACCAGCACGCGCCAATTCTGCTACATTTTTACTAGCGACTACCACCACTGAAATTTTAGCCGGTTTTACCTTTTTTTTCTTATCCTTCTTCTCTTTTCCTGCCTCTTCTTTTTTCACCTTATTCTTAGGAGATAATTTGGCCATTAAGCCCACTACTATTTTATTTAATTCTTTTGTCTTCGATTCTTTTAATTCCAGCTTGTCCAAAAGCACAATTTGCTTATCGCTTGCTCTATCAGATAAACACATAAATAGAGCTTTTCTTTTCATTTTCTTATTTACTTTCTGTGAAAAATTACGTAATTTACTCGGACCAAACGTCACTCCACCGCCAACCCACAAAGGTGAGCGAATAGAACCATGTCTAGCTCGACCAGTTCCTTTTTGTTTCCAGGGTTTACGACCGCCGCCCTTAACTTCTGATCTATCTTTAGCATGTGCTAAAATTTTTCGCCTATTAGCCATTTGAGCAATGGCAACTTGGTGTACAACGCTTTCCTTAACCTCAACCCCAAAAATAGCTGGGTTTAATTCAACTTCTTTTACCTCTTCTCCTTTTGTGTTGTGAACTTGATATTTCATACCTTATTTCTTATCCTCCTCCTTCTTAGGTGTCTCTTCTTTTTTCTCTTCTTTCTTTACTTCCTCTTTTTTAACTTCTTTTTTCTCTTCTTTTGCTTGCTTTTCTTCTACAGGACTACTAATTTTTAATTCACCTTCAGCGCTAATCGCAAGCAAACTACCTCTAGCCCCAGGAACTGCACCTTTTATATACAATTCTCCTTTTTCATTATCCACTCGAGCAATTTCCAAATTTTTGACCGTGACTTGGTCTGATCCCATGTGTCCAGGCATTTTCATGCCAGGAAAAACCCTAGCAGGCTCTGTCGCACCAATTGAACCGTGTGCTCTTTCTTGATCCTTAGTACCATGTGTTGCTTTTTGCCCATGAAATCCATGACGTCTTATAACACCCTGAAATCCTTTACCCTTAGACGTACCAATAACTTTAACTCGATCACCTTCTTCAAAAGTATCAATTCGAATTTCATCTCCTCTTTTTAATTTGCCCATGTCACCAACTCTAAATTCTCTAATATATTGCAAATTACCAAGTCTACCCAATTGCCCTTTGTCAGCTTTGCGTAATTTCTTTTTACCAGGCAAACCTATAGACACAGCGTCATAGCCATCCTTGCTTTCCTTAGTCTTGACCTTAACAACCTTGCACCACGGACTAGAAACCACGGTCACAGGTACTACCTGGCCGTCTTCTTTAAAAATTTGAGTCATTTCTTTCTTTTGTCCTAAAATAAATTTCATATATTTGAAACTAAAAAATCTGGTTTACTAAAAACCAGACTGAAAAACTTAAAAAGCTTCTTAATGTCTTTGAATCTAGTTTATAGTTAAAATTCTCTTTTTAACCAATAGCCGAGAATTATTAAATGTTTTTCTTATTTTCAAAAGAATCTTATTTAACTTCTCACTTGGTTATATATTTTATATAATTTACATCTTGATCTCAATATCAACTCCTGATGGCAAAGCCAAACTCATAAGGTCACTAATTGTCTTTGGCTTTGGATCATAAATGTCAATCAATCTGCGATGAACTCTCATCTCAAACTGATCTCTGGCTGTTTTATGCACAAAAGTTGAACGATTAACCGTGAATTTAGATATTTCTGTAGGTAAGGGGACTGGGCCTTTAACTTCAGCCTGGGTTCTCTTGGCCGTATCAATAATGGTTTTAGTTGCTTTATCAATAATCTTATGATCAAAGGCTTTAACTTTGATTCTAATCTTTTGTTTTACATCTTCCTCTTTGTCTTCTTTATTCTTTTGTGTTGTTGTCTTGTCTGTCATGTATTTTTAACTTGCTATCTTACGAACTTGTTAACTACAAGCTAGTAAAGTAAAAAGCTAATAAGTGAAAGCCTCGGCAAATTAATTTGTCGAGGCTTATATTACTCACTTATTTAATAACCTTAGTAACCACACCAGCGCCAACTGTTTTTCCACCTTCTCTAATAGCAAATCTTTGTTGTTCTTCTAAAGCAACTGGTTGAATCAATTTTACAGTCAATTTTACAGTATCGCCAGGCATTACCATCTCAGTACCTTCTGGCAAAATTACATCACCTGTTACATCGGTTGTACGAATGTAAAATTGTGGCTTATATCCTTTAAAAAATGGAGTATGTCGACCACCTTCTTCTTTTGAAAGAATGTAGATCTCACCTTCAAATTCAGTATGAGGAGTTACAGAACCTGGTTTTGAAAGTACTTGTCCACGATAAACATCTTCTTTCTTAGTACCACGTAAAAGTATACCAGCGTTATCCCCAGCTTGTCCTTCATCAAGTTGCTTATTAAACATCTCAATTCCAGTTACAGTAGTCTTAGTAGTATCCTTAATACCTACAATTTCAATTTCCTCATTAACCTTAACAATACCTCTTTCAATCCTACCGGTAACTACTGTTCCACGGCCTTCAATTGAAAAGATATCTTCAACTGGCATTAAGAATGGTTTTTCAATATCTCTCTTAGGTTCTGGGATTGATTCATCTAACTTAGCCAAAAGCTCACCCATACTCTTAAAATGCTCGTCGTCCTTGTTACCTGCTTTTGCAGCTTCTAGGGCTTTTAACGCAGATCCACGAATAATAGGTGTTTCATCTCCTGGATATTCATATTTCTTCAAAAGATCTCTGACTTCTTCTTCAACTAAATCAATTAGTTCCTTGTCATCCACTTGATCTACCTTGTTTAGGTAAACCACAATATATGGTACACCCACCTGGCGAGCAAGCAAAATATGTTCTCTAGTTTGAGGCATTGGGCCATCAGCCGCAGATACCACTAAAATTGCTCCGTCCATCTGAGCCGCACCTGTAATCATGTTCTTCACATAGTCAGCATGGCCCGGACAGTCAATATGAGCATAATGTCTTTTCTCGGTCTCATATTCAACATGAGCCGTTGCAATAGTAATACCGCGCTCTTTTTCTTCTGGAGCAGCATCAATTTGGTCAACTGACTTATCCTGTGCTATGCCACCCATAACATTAAGGTATGAGAGCAAAGCCGCAGTCAAAGTAGTTTTACCATGGTCAACATGACCAATTGTACCCACGTTTACATGGGGTTTTGTTCTTTCAAATTTATCTGCCATATTTATCTAAGTTTTTAACGACCCTCGTAATTACGAGGTTGCAATCCAGTCGTTAAGATTAATTATATAAAAAAATAATTTAATAGGTTCACAAAAAATAGCCTATTTCAAGCTACTTTTTATTATACTCAAATTTGAAATAAAGTCAAATCTAAATTAATAAAATGTATATCAAACCACAAATCTTAATTTTTATCAATATCTGGTGGTGGAGGAATATCATATCCATCTTCATTTTCCTCATCTATTTCGCTAAAATTAGCCAAATCTTCAGCTGACTCATTAAATTCTTCCACTTCAGTCTCTCCAGCATTATCGCCATTAGTATCACTTGGATTTGTATAACCAAAATTATTCATACTTTTACCCACAGCCCCCTCTTTTATTCCCGAATCATCATCAGCCGTAAATTCAAGGTCATCATCATGCAAATCACCCATTTCAAAATCGTCCATTTCTAATTCATCTCCATCTTTAACCCCGGATTCTGCCTTATTCTCTTTATAATATTCTTTAAAATATTCACCATCCTCTTCCTTCTTATCATCTTCCCCAAAATCAAAATCATTATCCATTAATTCCTTTTTCTCTAATCCTTCCTCTTCTTTTGATAAATCATGTTCTTCCAACGTATCTGCTGGCTCCCAGTCGCCATCTTGCTCGTCTTCTTTTTGTCCTTCACGCCATAAAGCAATGTCTCTATTAATACGATTTAGCATCTCTTCTTCAGATAAATTAGAGAAATCACGAGATGACTGAGAGAGGTTATATAGATCATCGAGTTTCATTAACACGAATTCCCCATCATTATCAAAAAATATACCCTTCTCGCCAGTCTTTTTTACAAAATTTAAAATTTTCTCAAGTTGATTATTCATATATTGTAGTGTTAATTGGAACACTTTTAATTTAGCAAAACTAACCAGGTCTGGCAAGTGGAAAATTCTGGATAAAATAAAACTCCCGCAAGGCAATAAATACCATACGGGAGATTTAATTTGTTTATTCTTACATCTTACTCTACCAACAGCTATCATCACTTGTCAATTCCATAAAATACAATTTATCCTGAAATCGATGTTTTAATTTATTCCATGTAATTTGCCGAGGCAAATCAAAAGTGGACACGGTATTTGCTAAAAACTTGTTGCCCTCTCTATGCTCCACCTTCAAAACGGCATAAGAATAATCATAAACGGGCCCATACCCATCTAAATAATGGGTTAACAAGACATCTCCTGGCTGAACTAAAACTTCGAAGTGGATGCAATTGTCTAAGGGGTCCAAGGGATATGCGCAGGCATTACGTACGTGATTCAAATTATGAAGCAACGCCTGGTTTGTATATTCCTTCATAATTGTCTGCATGCGATATTTAGTTATGTTTCCAAGCCCTGAATCTGCCATAGCAACCGAGACTCTTATATGATTATATACGACTTGCGTTACTCCAAGCCACTGACCTGGCTCAAAATCCAAGGCATCCTCAACGTATTCGAATAATGTAAAATAGTTGCGTGGGGGTGACTGAACTTTCTCCTGCCACGCCTTTGTCATCCGGGGGTCTTGTGTAATCAGATACTTGGGGATATATATTTTTGTTTTTTCAGATGAGCCAACTACTGCAAAATAAACATTCTCATCGATGAATCTATCCAATTCAATACCATCAGGGATCATGCCGGAATATAGAGTATCATATTGTATCGACAATCCAACCATACGGGGGCTATAATCCTGAATAAGAAAAAATAAATCATCAATGCCTTTGGCGTTAAAATTCGGCAACGAATATCTTCCCAAATAATTATACTCCAATGCCAAGTCAACAAGCTCTTGCGAGATAGGATAATTGGGGTAAATATAATTCAAGCTGTCATCATCAGTAGAAAAAAAATTTTCTGACTCATTAGTCTTCTCCTTATCTTCACTTCTATTACAAGTAAAAAAGGCAAAAAGTACCAACAACAATAAAGCAACGACAAAAATTCTTGCAATGGATTTCATGGGCAGAGCCCTCCTTAATTTGGTGAATAAAAAATTAATTTAATTAGTTTTTATTGATTTTTATTTCTCTTTTCAAATCCATTATTCTTATCACATTATTTAAATTATGTCAAATTTCCACCCATCAAAAAACCCGTCTCAAAGACGGGTTTAAAATATATAACTAATTTTGCCCTATTTCTTCTCTTCTTCTCCCACTATCGTTTCTACCACATTTTTAGGCACTTCCGCATAACGGCTAAATTCCATACTAAATGAAGCTCTTCCTTGAGACAAGGATCTAACAGCTGTTGCATAGCCAAACATTGCGGCCAAAGGCACTTCACCGTCTATCACTTTGTTATTTCCCCTATCAGTCATCTCTTTAATCATTGCTCTTCTTGAATTCAAATCCCCTATCACATCACCCATATAATTTTCAGGTGTGACTACTTCAATTTTCATCATAGGCTCAAGCAATATTGCCTCAGCTCTTTTAGCTGCTGCTTTAAAAGCCATGATAGCTGCCATCTTAAATGCTATCTCGCTTGAATCCACGTCATGGTATGATCCATCGTAAACAGTTGCTTTAATATTTGTAACAGGATATCCAGCTACCACACCATTAGCCAATGCCTCTTTAACGCCTTTTTCCACTGCTGGAATATATTCACCAGGAATTGATGCACCTTTAATGGCATTTACAAATTCAAAATCTTTCTTAACTCCCTCTTCATCTTCCACTGCTGGTTCCAATTTCAACCAACAATCACCATACTGTCCACGTCCACCAGATTGTTTAACATATTTACCCTGAGCTTCAGCCATCTGCTTAATCGTCTCCCTATAAGCCACCTGTGGCTTACCAACTTGGCAATCCACACTGTATTCTCTCCTCATTCTTTCGACCAGCACTTCTAAATGTAATTCTCCCATGCCAGCAATAATAGTTTCAAGCGTTTCTTCATCAGTTGAAACTTGAAAAGTTGGATCTTCTTGAGCAAGTTTTTGCAAAGCAGAACCCATTTTTTCTTGATCAACTTTAGTTTTAGGCTCAACTGCCACTCGAATAACGGGCTCAGGAAATATAATTTTTTCTAAAATTATTTGATTGTCTTCATCACATAAAGTATCGCCAGTAGTTGTGTCTTTCAACCCAACAGCTGCTGCAATTTCTCCGGTATACACCTCTTGCACATCTTCACGGCTATTAGCATGCATCCGTAAAATTCTACCCAATCTTTCTTTCTTACCACTGGTTGTGTTATACACATAACTGCCAGCCTTAACCAAGCCTGAATACACACGAAAAAAAGTCAAAGTACCAACATACGGATCAGCCGCAATTTTAAATGCCAAAGCCGAAAAGGGCTCATTGTCATCAACTTTACGAACCAATCGTTTGTCTTCATCCTCTGGGTCAAAACCTTCCACTGGAGGTACATCTGACGGTGATGGCAAAAAATCATTAACTGCATCCAATAAGGGCTGTATCCCTTTATCATCCAAGGCACTCCCAGCTAATACTAAATATATTTCATTATTTAAAGTTCCTTTTCTAAGCCCTTTCTTTATTTCATCCACGTCAAGTTCTTCGCCACCCAAGTACTTTTCAAGTAATTTGTCATCTTGCTCAGCCGCTTTCTCAATTAGCTCTCCCCTATACTTCTCAACCATTTCTTTCATGTCCTCTGGTATTTCTTCTTCTTTAACATCTTCTCCATGCGCCCCTTCAAATCTATATGCTTTCATAGTTAACAGATGCACAATACCAGAAAATTCTCCTTCAGCTCCAATAGGAATGGTATAGCGTACAGCTTTAGGAGTTAATCTTTCTATAATAGAATTAAAACTCATTTCGTAGTCTGCACCCATCTTATCCATCTTATTCACAAAGGCCATTCTAGGTACCATATATTTCTCAGCCTGTCTCCACACAGTTTCAGATTGTGGTTCAACTCCTTGTGAACCGTCAAACACGCCTACAGCTCCATCTAATACCCTTAAAGATCTTTCAACCTCAGCTGTAAAATCAACGTGACCCGGTGTATCAATAATATTATACCTGTGATCATGCCAAAAACATGTAGTTGCTGCTGATGTTATAGTAATACCACGTTCTTTTTCCTGATCCATCCAATCCATATCAGCTTCACCCTCATGCGTCTCACCAATCTTGTGTTTCTTACCTGTGTAATATAAAATACGCTCAGTAATGGTTGTCTTACCAGCGTCAATGTGAGCCATAATCCCAAAATTTCTAGTTTGTTCTAAGGTATATTCTCTTGGCATAAATTTTATTTCTTCTTCCTCTTAGTAAAACGTGCAAAATGAGCAAATGCCTTATTAGCATCAGCCATTCTATGAGTATCTTCTTTTTTCTTAAAAGCAGTGCCTTCTCCTTTGGTTGCATCAAGCATCTCCTGTGCTAAGGCTTCTTTCATTGTTTTACCTTTTTTTGACCTGGCTGCTGATATAATCCAACGAAAAGCCAAAGTCTGTCTTCGCGCGTCATTTACTGGAAAAGGGATTTGATAATTGGCTCCGCCAATTCGCCTACCGCGTATTTCAAGTGAAGGACCTACATTACGCAATGCCATTTCATATGTCACAAGAGGATCTTTCTTGGTCTTTTCTTTTAAAATATCAAAAGCACCATAAACGATTTTTTCCGCTGTGGTTTTCTTGCCGCCTTTCATAATATAGTTAATCAGCTTAGCTATATCTGCTCGATTATATTTTACATCAGGCTTAATTTTTCTTTTAGGTATTGCTTTTCCGCGCATTTATTTAAAAATTAATTAACTTTCTTTCTTCTTGGCTTTCTCTTTTTTAGCTCCATAACGGCTGCGAGCTTGTTTTCTGCCTTCAACTCCTTGAGTGTCATAAACCGCTCGCACTACCTTGTAGCGCACACCAGCCAAATCTTTAACCCTGCCACCGCGTACCATGACGATAGAGTGTTCTTGCAAATTATGTCCCACGCCTGGAATATATGCTGTGACTTCCTCTCCATTAGATAATCTTACTCTGGCAATTTTACGCAAAGCAGAGTTCGGTTTTTTAGGTGTGGCCGTAGTCACCTTTAAACACACCCCTCTTTTAAAAGGGCTGCCATTTCTACGTTCGCTTTTAGTTCTTTTCAGAACGTTTTGAGTAAGGCGAAGAGCCGGTGCTTTAGCTTTCTTCACCTTTCTTTTTCTTCCTTTTCTTATTAACTGATTTATTGTTGGCATAATGGTATAAAAAATAGACTAAAATTGGGGTATTCAAAAACCCACAAATTAGCCTCATAAAAATACTATTAAATTCTATCTTTATTTAAGACTATTTTACAAGAATTGTCAAATATTTATAATTCGCTCATTTCCCTCACCCTGTTTAAAATCAATCCATACTGTATCTTTAGGTAAAATATCTTTAACCTTATCAGCCCATTCTATAGCAATTATACTTTTCCCTTCTTTAATACATTCATCTAAACCTAAATCTAATAATTCTTCTGGGTTGGTTAATCTATAGCAATCAATATGGACAAAATTCTCTGTTTTGCCCTTTAATTCATATTTGCGTAAAACCACAAAAGTTGGGCTAGTAATACTATTTTTTATACCAAGTCCCTTAGCTAGACCCTTAACGAACTGGGTTTTACCCGCCCCCAAATCCCCTACCAACCCCAAAACCACTGGCTTTTTAATTTCTTGAACCATCTTTTCCCCTAACTTAAAAGTTTCTTTTTCTGATTTCGTAATTATCTTTTTTTTACGCATTTGTAATTTAATTCCCCAAATTTCTAAACATTGGCATACCGCTTGATGGGCTTGTCGGCACATAAATTGTGCCCTCTCTGTCTTTCAATTCTTTTATATATGAAAAATAAAGATAATTAGTAGTCAAACTCTGGTTAATAATTCTCTGTGCATCTCTTTGTCCTTCTGCTTCAATTACTTTTCTTTCCTTTTCTTTCTTCTCTCTTTCTAAAATAAAATCATACTTCTGTGCTTCTTGCTCTGCTGATAATTTTTCCTGAATAGCAGTTGCTAAGCTGTCTGGCAGTTGAACATTGCGTAATAAAACTTCTTCTACCACAATACCTCTCTCAGATAATTTAACTGAAAGCTCTTCCAATATTTTTAGTGCCGCCTCTTGTCTCTTTTCTGAATAAATATCTTTTGCCTCATATTGAGCAATTATGTCACGAATAGATGTTCTAATAGATGGACGAATAATTTTTGCTTCATAATTTAAACCAACCTCTCTATATATATCAGATGCTTTTTCGTCATCCAAGCGATAAAGCACGGTCATATCAAGATCTACACTCAAGCCCTCTTTCGTCAAAGCCGCAATCGCATCAGCTCCCTTAATCCTACCCTCACTTGTCATAATACTCATCGTATATTCCTCCGTACGCACACTCATTTCAGTCACTTTAGCCAAAGGATTAACTAAATGAAATCCAGAACGCAATTCTTTATCCTTTACTTTACCAAATAAGGAATAAACGCCTGTTTGCCCAGCCTCGATAATAACAATCGAAGCAAAAAACAGCCAAACTATCAATATAGCGATAACTATTGTTAAAAACTTTTTTCCTGCACCCCCCATTTTTGTTGCCAAAACAACTTTTTTTATATCAATTTCTGACATATATTTTAGTTAGTTTATAATAAGTGCCATTTCCCCCTTATACACCCACTTGAATTATATCTAAATATGGGTATAATACAAATGCCAAAAACTAATTCACGCAAAAACACATAATTTAAAATGGAGGAAAATAACCATGGCTGGTCAACAAATATCCGTTCAAAAAAAAATGAAGGTTATCATTAGTGCATCTCATTTCGACGATGCCATACCAGACTTTCAAAAATTAATCTTTAAGGGCCCGTCAATAGCCGGCCTCGCAACAACCATCGATTTTACCCGAGTAGAAAGCATTGACTACGAGGGCTGGAAAAATCTTATGAAGTTTTATCGCTTTACCGGAAAACAAGTTATACTTATTAATGCGATAAAAAAAATTAGAAAGTCGATTGAAAAATATTGCGGAAAAGGATACTTTGAGTGCAAAAACCAATGGCACCGACGCTTTACGAAAAAAATATTGCCCTCCTCTTTAACAAAATAACAAAATTATTCACACAATACAGTGGAGGAAAATCTCTAATGACCAAAAGCAACGCATCATCAAACAAAAAAGCCGTTTCTTTTCTATAAGGAATGGCTTTTAAAAATCCTAAAACAATAACTTCCCCGTAATTGCTTCAAAAAACCATTCTATAATAGGTACCAGTATACGGAAAAAATAGAAGATGAATATAATTAAAATGAAATATCCGTATCTCTCCAAATTCATTTTGAAATTTGCCATTGAATCAGGCAATATGGCAAATAGAACTTTCGATCCATCTAAAGGTGGAATTGGCACCAAATTAAATACCATCAAAAGGATATTAGCATATACTATTAAACCAAGCAGTGAAACAAAGTTACTCATCGGTAAAAAACGAACCATCATGCCAAAGACTATGGCTACCGCCAAATTAGCCGCAGGTCCAGCTGCCCCCACCAGCGCCGGTCCCCATCTTTTGTCCTTTAAATTATATGGATTATATGGTACCGGCTTAGCATAAGCAAACATAAAAGAACCACCTGAAATTAAAAGTAGTAAAATCGGCATTAAAATAGTCCCCCACATATCAATATGTGCCCGAGGATCCAAAGTTAACCTGCCAGCATGCCTGGCAGTCGGGTCTCCCATCCTGTCTGCAGCCCAGCCATGCGCATATTCATGCAATATAGCTGATGGGATTATTATAATAAAAAAGAATAAAAGTTGTACTATTGGCATATTTTGTTAAAATAATTTATACCACTCCACTTGTCAAATCTCACAATACATGCTATCATAACCTCAATATATAACTAATACAAAGAATTATGTCCAGAATTTGTGATATGTGTGGCCGCGGCCCACAAAAAACCATCAAAAGATCTCATGCAAATAATAAGACAATTTCTCGCAACTATTTGAATTTACAACCACGTACTATTGACGGCAAGAAAAAGAAAGTCTGTACCAGATGCCTACGTACTGCAAAAAAGAAAATGGCTACGTAATTAATAATATTCTATCATATAAAGGCTCCCTCTTCAATGGAAGCCTTTTTTGATATATAATATATAGAGTATGAAAGAATCATATTTATACAAAAAACTAAAAGATAATCTGGTCCAATGCCAAACCTGTAATCATTTTTGTACCATTGCCCCAGAGAAAAAAGGCATCTGCCAAATACGCCAAAATATTGATGGTCAGCTTTTTGTTTCAAATTACGCCAAAACTCCCAGCATAGCCATTGATCCTATTGAAAAAAAACCTCTTAACAACTTTCTACCAAATACCAAAACCCTCTCCTTTAATGCAGTTGGCTGTAATTTTAAATGCCTTCACTGCCAAAACTACTGGTCAAGCCAAGCCGACTATTTTTACAATCACGACTTCAAAGAAAACAATATAACACCAAAACAAATAGTCCAAGCCGCCCTAGACAATAATTGCCCATCAATTTCATACACCTATACTGAACCCACCATCTTTCTTGAATACGCTCTTGATACTATGAAACTAGCTAAAAAAGAAAATTTAAAAAATATCTGGGTGTCTAATGGCTATATGTCTGACCAAACCTTAAAATTAATTGCTCCTTACTTAGACGCCATCAATGTAGATTTAAAATCTTTTTCAGAAAAATTTTATCAAGAAATCTGCCAAGCTAAATTACAGCCGGTACTTGATAATTTAGTAAAAATAAAAAAACTAGGTATCCACCTAGAAATCACTACCCTTATTATACCCACTAAAAACAATTCTCAAAAAGAACTAAGACAAATAGCAGAGTTTATCTCAAAAAAACTTGGCAATGATACCCCTTGGCACATTACCGGCTTTTATCCCACATATAAATTAAAAAATCTACCACCAACCTCGACTCAATCAATTCTCATAGCAGAAAAAATTGGTAAACAATCTGGGCTAAAATGCATTTACACCTAATATCTAATTTTTTTCTTGATCTCTTCAAAAATCTCAAGCATCTCACCAGTAACTAAGTATATAATAAATTTCTTCTTTTCCTCGTCAGTCAAACTCAAAATCTTATCAACCGGCCATGTCTCAAAACCAGTCGCCGCCCCTTCCTCAACTTGTAAATCTTTCAAATCACCTTCAAATTTATATACATAAACTGCACCAATACAATCATTTACTTTATCTGTCACCTTATCCACATGCCTTCTTCTCATCATTCTTAAAAACTCAAAGTCATTCTCTTTGAGTTTTATGCCTGTCTCTTCTTGCGTTTCCTTAATAGCCGTTTTAATATAGCTGTCACCTATCTCAACATGGCCTCCCACGGTAGCATCTAAAAGTCCCGGAAAAGTATCCTTATCCGAGGCTCTTTTTTGAAAAACTATTTCTCCCTTAGGTGTATAAAACCAAACATGTATTTCACGATGTAAAAGACCCTTCTTATGCATCACTTCCCGCTCCTCTATACCAATTACTTTGTCATTCTCATCAACTATTTCTAATTTATGGCTCATATATATTATTTAAAATCGAATTTATTAAACGAAGCTCAAACTTTTTTCAATCAAAATTTTTAAGTTTTTGCTCGGATTAGTGGGATATATTACATTAAAAAATAAAAATCAAGCGGAATAGTAATAATATCCGTTTCTTTGTCAAAATTTAATTCTGTTTTAGAAAAAATAATTCCATAATTTGATTTTATTTTTTGCATAGTATTTAAAACTTGTTTTTTATCTTTATTGCCAAGACCGGCTTCTATAACTATTTTTTTCTCATTCCCGACTTGCAAAATAAAATCCGCCCCGCCTTGGGCGCTATCATAGCGTACTATCCCGTTACTTCTTAAAACAAACTCCCTATAAAGATGCCCGCCGATTGAATCTTCCAGTAATTTTCCCTGTCTTGTTAAATATGTGCTTTCATTCCCTGTAAAATAAAAAAAAGACATCCTAATTGCCGAGCTCATAAATAAATATTTATTTGGCTTGCTGGCAATTGTCATATTTGATCCATGTGCCGATATTTTAATCAGTAATTCTGCTTTTTCTAAAACATCGAAAATATTAGCAATTGTTAAACGATTGATATTAAATTTTTTTTCTAAAGTATTCAAGCTGGTTGTGTCATTTTCGGCAATAGCAAATAAAATTCTTTTCACAGCTCCCAGGGTTGCGCTGTCAAAACTCCCCAGAGAAGGCATATCTTGCTGAATTATTTTTTCAACCAATAATGAAATGGAATTATAAATAGAAACCTCATCAGGCATAATAGCGGAAAAGGGCAAACTCCCATAAGATAAATATTTTTTAATATCATTTCTGTCTATTTTTGACCAATATTTATTGACTTCGCCTTGTAGGCTCAATAAACTATTATAAACTTCTTGCGCATCACCTGAAAAATAAATTGCTTGTTTAATTTTATCTTTCAATCCCGAGGTTGGATAAATATTTTTATTTATCATTTCATATTCTCCAAAACACATTGGGGTCATTGGCTCAAATTTTACCCTGCGCGCCAGATTGGCAGTTGCCTGACTTTGCAAGTTAATTGCTGAAGAGCCGGTGCAGCAAAAAAATAGCTTAGTTGTTTTTTCATAAAAAGATTTTAAGCTGACTGTCCATTTCGGATCTGCTTGAATTTCATCTAAAAAAATCAAAACTGGCGTTTTCAAACTTTCCAAATTCTCGCCCAAAATTTCTTCATAAGCCGACATTAATTCATATATGCCAATATCAAACAAATTTTTAGCATCCTCAACTGATAAAAATAAAATTTTAAATCCTCTTTTTTCAAATTCCGCACAAGCCTGAGCCATAACCGTAGTTTTACCAACGCCTCTAAAGCCAGGAATTATTACCAATTTATTTTCACTGGTTGTATTCAAAAAATCATTTAGGTATTGCTGCAATTTAACAAATAAAAACCGCTTTGGATATTTTTTGTTAGCCAAACTGTGAGTAAATTTTCTTAACCTGTCATCAGTGGTTAAAATCTGTTTTTGCAAATATTGTATTAATTCTGGCTGATTCATATTATTTTTATAGTATAGTTAATTATACTGCAAATGTCTATTTGTAGTATATTATACTATACTGCAAATGTCAATGGCTAATTTTTTAGCTAATATTAAACTAAAATATATAAATTTTGCTGTTTAAAATTAATATCAATACTTAGGCTCTTTCCAAAATTTATGTTTTTTGTTTTGCTCTGATACAAGTTCTTCCAAAGTGCTCCAATCTTGATTCTCATTTCCATAATCAAACATATTATTCATATCTTTTCCAATCTAGTGCTAAAATTTAAGGAAAAATGTGAACGAAGCATCGCGCCTACGGCGCGGAGCGAGCACTCCTTGGATTCAAATAATCTCAAAAATTAGATTGGTCGGGCTGGCGGGATTTGAACCCGCGATCTCATGGCCCCCAGCCATGCGCCCTAGACCGCTAGGCCACAGCCCGAAAAAAAAGCCCTGCGGCTGATATATTCCCTAATCAAATTTCATGTTGGTAATCCAGAAAATACATCTTTTCTGGTGAAGCCTGTAAGATTAGCCCAAGGGCTAATCCAATAACAGAGCTACAACAACCACGAATTGACAAATCTAGAAAAAGAAACTTCAAATACCACAGGACACCTCTATTATATCACCCCACATAGCAAAAAACAATAAATTTAACGCTTTATTCTAAAAACTCTCTGTAAGCGAAAATTACCCCATTCCTTTTCAACGTATTCTTTAATTTCTTTTTGAAATCTAGCACTGCTGAACCTCTCAGCGTGTTTTTTTATCATCATCGGGCTATATTGATTTACGTCAAAATCAATTATCTTATCAGCCAAAGACTCCCAGGTCTGCTCTTCAAAAAATTCCCCAGTCTGATGTGGTATCACGGTCTCGCACGCCCCACCATCAAAATATGCAATCACTGGCCTGCCCGAAGCCATAGCTTCAACTGCTGTAATACCAAAATCCTCAGTTTGTGGATGGATAAAAGCTTGGCACTTACTATACAGTTTGGCTTTTTTATCATCACTCACTTCTCCCAAAAATTCAATATTATTCCCAGCCATTTTTCGTAATCTATTCATTTCAGGTCCCTCACCAAATACCTTTAACTTAATCCCTAATTTATTAAAGGCTTTCACAGCCAAATCATATCTCTTGTAAGCCACCAATCTCCCTCCAATTAAAAAATAATTTTCCAATTTAGGCGCAATAAAAAATTTATCCGTTTCTACCGGCGGGTAAATAACTTTAGCCTCTCTCCCATAATACTTAAAAATTCTATCCGCCACTACCTGGGAATTAGCGATAAAACGATTTACCCGATTAGCCGCCATCAAATCCCAATTACGCAAACGCTCTAAAAATAAAGGGATGACCTTCTTAACCAGCCTGTTATACCCTAACTCTCTCACATAGCTACCTGCATCATGCCATAAATATCTTGTCGGCGTATGGCAATAACAAATGTGTAACGCGTCCTTATGAGCTCTGACCCCCTTAGCAAATGAAGAAGCTGAACTTAAAATTACGTCATATTCAGATAGACCATATGACTCAGTTGCTAAAGGCATTAAACTCAAATACCATTGATATTTAGCACGCGACCAAGGCATCTTTTGCAACCAAGAAGTGTAAATTTGTTCTCCCTCTAAAAATCTACCCATCTTTCTTTTATCATAAACCAAAACAAAAACAGGGCTCTCCTTAAAGACCCCCTGAAAATTTTGTAATACTTTCTCTGCCCCTCCCAGCTGTGTTAAATAATCGTGAACTAGGGCCAGTTTCATAAAAATTAATTAAATATCATTTCCTTTAAAGCCTGATTCTATCTCGTTCCATAAACCAACCACTTGATTAATACTTTGCATGTAATCAAATCTCTTGCTTATTTTCTCATAAGCCTGCCTACCCATCTTCAGAGCCAGCTCATTATTCTCAAGTATTTTTAAAACTTGCTTCACAAATTTATCCTGGTCATCTATCTCTACTAAATAACCAGTCTTACCTTCTACTACAATATCCGCAGCGCCTGTGGTTTTAGTCGCCACTACCGGTTTGCCAGCCGCTGCTGCCTCTAATAATACTTTTCCTAAACTTTCATGACGTGAAGGTAAAACTACTAAACTACTCGCATGAAAATAGCCTGGTAACCGTGAATACTCCACATGTCCAATCATCTTGACTTTGTCCTTTAATCCCAACTCTACTCTCAATTTATTCAATGCTGAAAAATCTTTACCTTGACCCACCATAATTAAAACTGCTTCACCACATACTTTACTAATTTTTTTAAAAGATTTAAGTAAAAACTCCAAATTCTTCTCTTTTCTCATTTTACCCACCCACACAACAAGTTTTTTACCACGGAACTCAGAACAAATACTATCGATCATCTGGTTATCAGCCTGCTTAAAATTCTCCAAATCAACTGGGGTTGATATCACTCTAACTTTATCCTCATCCACTCCAGCTTTAATCAATTTATCCTTAATTCCACCAGATACCACTCGTATACCGTCAGCTTGAGGTACCACTCTTTTACTGATAAATAAAAGCCCCAAACGTAAATAGTTCTCCCCTAGCCAATACTTATTCTTCCAAAAATCCCCATGAAAATGAACCAATAATTTTGTACCATATTTCTTTTTGACTTTTAGGCCAACCAGCCCAGTTAAAAATGGATCCTGACACACCGCTAGGTCATACTCATTATCTTCAAGCAACTTCTCAGCAGCCCCAAAAGCATCTCTCACATAAAACAGCCTGCTCTTCGAGTTGGTTGCATAACATGTAACATTTGAACCAATTTTTTTGGTCTCATACCCTTGTTTAGAAAAAACGACGATATCAATCTTATCAATCAAACTGCCATAATCCTTATGCCGCTTAAGGGCATCGCCCGTACTTACCCGCTCGCCAAGCAAGGCTCTATCAGTTGAAATTATAAGAACTTTCATATTAAATCATTGCTTTAATTTTCTCCACCAATTCGTCCATACTGTAATTAACTTTAGCCAAATAATCCTTCGCTCCCAGCTCAAATCCCCTCTTCTGGCTGGCATCATCTGATAAGTTGGAAATAATAACTACTGGGATATCTTTGGTCTCCTTTTGCTTCTTAACTTCACTTAAAAAAGTCCAGCCATCCACTTTAGGCAGTAATAAATCAAGTACAATCAAATCTGGCTTATATTCACCCACCATTTTAAGGGCCTTTTCACCATCATCAGCCGTAAATATCTTAAAACCCGCCGCCCCTAACTGTGACTGCAGTGCATAAAGTAGCGCTGTTTCGTCCTCAATAATTAATATTTTTTTCTTATTATCCATATATCTTAGTTAATTAGCTAATCTACTTTTATCTTATCATTGGTTCCTCATTAATGCAAAATATGTTATAATTAAAATATGGAAAAAGAACAAAATAATTCACAATCAACGTCAAGTGGCACCAAGAAGCTGGCCAACGTAATCAAAGATATTCCTTCAGTTTCTAAGTTGCCAGCTGAAATAGAAAAAATTAAATTCTGGGAAAATCCCACCTTTCTCTTTGTTTGTATGGGCGTTTTAACTATGGTTGCTATGATGGGTACCTATTTTATCTCCCAAAAATATGACAATCCAATGATTGTCATTGCCAGTGTATCTATTGTGGCCGCCATTACCACTCTTCTCGGTGGCATGATCATTAAAACCATCGATCAACTAGCTGCCACCAACCGCATGAAAACAGAATTTGTCTCCATCGCCTCGCATCAACTCCGCACCCCCTTATCTATCATTAAATGGTATGTTGAATTTCTATCCAAAGCAGAGAGACAAAAAAACTTCACTCCAAAAGAAATTAACTACATTCACACCATCAATGACTCAAATCAGCGTATGATCAAGTTAGTCAATGATCTCTTGGATATCTCGCGTGTGGAGAGTGGACGCATGCAAGTCAAACCCGAACAAACTAATCTGGTTGAACTTTGCCAAAATATTATAAAAAACAACGAACCTCTAGCTCAATCCAAAAAGATAAAGGTAAGTTTTAAATATGATCAATCTATCCCTCTTCTCTGGGTTGACCCCAAAAGACTAAACATTGCCATCGACAACTTACTGACCAACTCCATCAAATATATCAGAGATGACAAGGGCAAAGGCCAAGTTAATATTGAACTTTCTCACAAAGGTAAAAACGTACTTTTCAGTATTTCAGACAACGGCGTGGGCATTCCCAACCAAGATCAAAAACAAATTTTTAAAAAATTCTTTCGTGCTAACAATACTTTAAAACTCCAAACATCTGGTACCGGACTCGGACTTTTTATTGCTAAGGCCATTATTGAATCGCATAAAGGCTCTATCTGGTTTGTCTCTAAACAAAACGAAGGCACCACTTTCTATATAAACCTACCTATTGGTAAAGAAAGAAAATAGTCTTTTAGACTATTTTCTTCATCCATCCGCAGTAAAAATAAAGATTATGTATTGTTGCTAACCTCTGAGAAAGAGGTTCTTTTATTTTAAATAAATGATGAAGATAGCTGGCAGAATAGTTTTTACATAACTCACAACCGCATTTAGTATCTATTGCTTTATTACTTTCCCGATACTGTGCATTTGATATATTTATCACCTTGTATCCCTTACCCTTATCAACATACAATCTACCATGCCGTGCTTCACGAGTCGGTACCACACAATCGAACATATCCCAACCCATTTTTACACACCTTTTAATATCTTCGGGTGTACCAATTCCTAAAGCAAAACGCAATTTATCCTCAGGAATTAATGCAGCCGTATATTCAAGCACCTTATCTAAAAATTTGCCCTGTTCATCAACTGGCCGTGCTCCAAACCCATAACCATCAAAATTGAGCTTAATTAACTCACCAGCGCATTTTTTGCGCAAATCAAGCTCTACTCCGCCTTGGATCACCCCAAAAATTAATGGCCTATCCTTATCTTTTATATTGCGTTTTTTAATCTGCTTATCATACTCCACCCGACAGCGCCTAGCCCAGTTAATTGTGCGCTCTACTGACTTCTCAATTGATTTTCTGTCAAATTCATTTGGCGGACAATCATCCAGCACGACCATCATATCCGCCCCTAAATCAAATTGAATTTGGATAGATTTCTCCGGTGTTAACACATGCCGTGATCCATCAATCGGTGATTTAAACACCACTTGCTTATCATCAATTTTTCCCATGTTTCTTTTATGAGCCAAAGAAAAAACCTGAAAACCCCCGCTATCTGATAACAGCGGTCCTTCAAAACCCATAAAATTATGTACACCCTTTGATTTTTTAATTACTTTCATTCCAGGCTGCAAATACAAATGCAGGGTGTTAACTACCATGGCTTCTACACCCAATTGACCAACTTCTTGGCTTCCAATCATTTTAACCACTGCCCGTGTAGCATCTGGCATAAAAAATGGGGTCTTGACTTCACCATGTCGGGTTTTTAAAATCCCCTGACGTATCTTAGATTTTTTAATCAATTTAAACATATTCAAAAAAATTCTTAGATTTAATTGGCGCCTCAAGGCAATCCTCAAGCTCCTTATTTAAAATATTATTTAGCCAAGCTAAACTATTAACTATCTTACTATTTTTATATATATCATCAATACTACTTTTAGTCACAAAATCGATCTTATCACCATGTTTTAGTCCGCCTTTCAAAATTGGGCTAAAGCCTAATAATAGAAGTAATTTAAAACCAAAACTAATCCGTGCCAGCTTATATTCCAACTTAGACACCTTTTCTCTGTTTACAAAATCTAATGCTTTATACAATAGATTAAAAATCTTCTCATCTCTGTAATCTTCTCTAGTTAAATCTAAAATCAACTCTAGAAAATAGTTAGCATAAGCCAACTTAACCAAACCTTTTTTTATATTATCATAACTCTCCTTAAGTGATGCCCCAATCAACTGATCAATCTGCTTACCGCGTACAACTTCCAAATTAGACAAACTAACCGGCTCTACATGGCCGGCTAATTTACTTTTTATTTTCCTTCCTCCGCGGGCTTGTACTACTACTTTGCCTCTCTCATGGCTGTAACAAGTAATTAACAAATCATCTTCACGAAAAACCTCGCGTTTAAGGATTATAGCTGATAGGTTATAATACATTATTTTTCCTCTATCTTTAAAAGCTTGCCTGCGCCGTCAATAAACAATATTTCTATTTCCTCATGACCTATCTCATCGTATCGAAAAAAATCTTCAAAACTAATATCACTTAAATATTTAATCATCGCCGCATTAATGCCACCATGACCCACCACAAGCAGTGTACTACCTAGATAATTTCTGACTATTTCTCTAATAAATCGACCAACTCTCTCAACAATTTCCTCTCGGATCTCGCCTGTTCTGCCCAGTCTATAATTATATCTAGCCTCAAAATCAACTTTGACCTTATCATAATTAATCTTATCCTCATTTTTTAATAATTCTTCTCTGCTCAATTCATCCCATTCTCCAGAATCATATTCTTCTATCAAGCTATCATAAATAATTTCAACGCCAAACTGTTTGTTCAATATCTCCGCAGTCTGACGGCAACGCAACACCGGGGAACTGATAATTAAATCTATGTGCTCTTCAATCTTATCACTTAGCCCCTCAACTTGCTTCTCCCCTTTTTCAGTCAAAGGAAACTTATCATGTGCACGAGACTTTACTCCCAAAACATTCTTTCCGCTTTCTCCATGTCGTACAAATATTAATTTTACAATTTTACTCATACTTTCTTAATCTCAAGTCCCACCTCAATTTCATTCACCTTAACTTTTTCTTTGAATTCTTTTTTTTCTTCTAACTTTTCTGCTAATACACCCTTCTTTAACTCATCACCGAATTTATCAAAAACTCGAGTCAATACTTCACTTTCAAAACTATACCCAACAATAATCCTATCATTAATAGTTAACTTTGCTTTCTTCCTCATCTGATTAATTGTTCTTACCAATTCTCGCAACAACCCCTCTTCTTCCAGCTCAGCGCTCATCTTTATATCCAATTCAACTTTTACTTCACCAGTCTTATCTTTACCAAAATTAACTTCTTTTACATTCAGTTCTTCACATATCAATTCAATGTATTCTTGGCTAACTTTAGTATTAAAAACCGTTGCTTTTTGTAATGGCTGGCGAACCTTAATTTTAACTTCAGCTCTTTTGGCCAAACCCAACTCGACAACCTTTCTGGTTATATCCATGTCATCCAAAACTTTCTTATCAATCAATTTTTCCTCGACTTCCGGCCACTCCTCAAGATGGACAGAGTCTAATCTTCCATCAAGTTCTTTGTAAATATGTTCTGCAAGATATGGAATAAAAGGAGCCATAATTCTAGCTAGATGAAATAATATACGCCGGAGAACTTTTAGGGCTTTCATCTTATCTTCTTCATCTTCACCCTTAAACCTGTCGCGAGAACGACGAATATACCAAGTGGACAACTCATCAATAAATTTTGGAATTTCGCGAACTGAGTTCAGATCATACTTATCAAGTCTTTTTGTCACGCTACTCTTAAATTCTTCTAGCTTGCTATTTATCCAAATATCTAAAACATTGGTCAATTCATCTTTTTTTAGATCTTCAATTTTCAATTCACCAACAAATGTTTCATAAAACGTCAAAACATTCATTAATATATTAATAAATCTTGTCTGATCACTCAAATCACGCTCAGAAAAATTAAAATTATCAGCTTTCATTACTTGCGATGAGCACAAATAATAGCGCATAGCATCAGCCCCATATTTATCCATTACTTCCATTGGATCAGGATAGTTAGATAGCCTTTTTGACATTTTTTTGCCATCCTCAGCTAAAACTATTCCATTAACTATTACATTTTGAAATGCTTCTTCTCCTTTTATTGCATTGGCTAAAATATGCATATAATAAAACCAAGCTCTTGTTTGATCAACTCCTTCGGCAATAAATTTAGCTGGAAAGTTCTTTTCAAATTTTTCCTTATTTTCAAAAGGATAATGCATTTGTGCATATGGCATAGATCCTGATTCAAACCAACAATCAAGTACATCTGGAATACGCTTCATCTCTCCATCACACTTATCGCACTTAAACGAAATTTTATCTACAAAATGTTTATGCAAGTCGTCCACCTTAGCACCAGACGCTTCTTCAAGCTCACTAATTGCACCAAAAACTTGCTGTTCCTCACATTTATCGCATACCCAAATAGGCATTACAGACCCCCAAAATCTCTGGCGCGAAATTGACCAATCTCGAGCCCCCTCAAGCCATTGCCCAAACCTGCCTTCTTTTATATGATCAGGCATCCAATTTATATTTTTGGCAGTCTTTAGAGCCTTGTCTTTAATATCAGTTACTTTTACAAACCAAGATGAAGTCGCATAATTTAAAAGCGGAGAGTCACAACGCCAACAATATGGATAGCTATGTTCATACTTTTCTTTTTTAAACAACAAGTCTTTTTCAACCAAATATTTTAAAATTTTTATATCTGTTGCCATTGGGTCATCTTTTGGTTTAACTTCTTCACCAGAAAAATCTTTCACTTCTGGAATAAACCGTCCGTCCATTGCCACATGCTGAACAAAAGGTAAATTTTCTTTTTTACCCAAATTCATATCGTCCTCACCAAAAGCAGGGGCAATATGGACAACGCCAGTACCATCTTCAATCGTCACAAAATCAGCAGCATAAACCTTAAAAGCATTTTCCCTATTCTCTAATTTCTCATTATCAAAATATGGAAACAACGGTTTATACTCCATGTCAACCAACTCACTACCTTTAATCTCGCCTACCACCTTATATTCCTTGCCTTCCATCATTTTCTCCAAATTCGCTTTTGCTAGGATATAATAATCATTTTTTTCTTCGACTACCGCGTATTCAACATCACTTCCAACTGCTAAAGCCAAATTTCCAGGCAATGTCCATGGTGTTGTTGTCCAAGAAAGAATATAAATCTTTCTATTTCCAACTTCTACCTTTCCTAGTTTATGAATCTCTTTTAATTCAAATTTGGCTACAACTGACAAATCTTTTACCGTTCTATATCCTTCCGCCACTTCAAACTGTGACAAGGTCGTCTCGCATCTCGGACATATATGCATTGATTTATAACTCGCATAAATCAAGCCTTTATCCCATAACTGCTTGAACACCCACCAAATACTTTCCATATAATCTTTGTCCATTGTTTTGTAATCATTATCCATATCAACCCATCTGCCCATTCTATCAATAACTTTACGCCACTCATCAGCATACATCGAAACCTTTGATCTACATTTTTCATTAAACTTATCAATTCCAATTTCTTCAATATCTTTTTTACTTTTAGTACCTATTTCCTTTTCAACAATATTTTCAATTGGAAGTCCATGGCAATCCCATCCCCATTTTCTCTCCACATGATACCCTTTCATTGTATAATACCTGGGTATAACATCTTTCATAAGCGATGCCACTATATGCCCATAATGTGGTAATCCCGTAGCAAAAGGAGGGCCATCATAAAAAACATAGTCACCCTTAGGCGACTCCTTTTCCAAGGTTTTCTCAAATATCTTATTTTCTTGCCAATATTTAAGTAGTTCTTCTTCAATTTTAGAAAAATTTATCATAAGCAAAGCTTCGTTTCTTCGTTCGCTCGGAAATACGAAAGCTAATGTTTTCCTATTTCGCTCGCTCACTTGAAAATAGTTTTAAAAACACCACAATTAAATATGTGATGTCTTTATTTTAGCTAAAAATACCCAATTTTGCAAGAAACTATTATTATCTCCCCCATTGATTAAGAAATAATGCAAAATCATCTATATCAACCTTGCCATCTTTATTTAAATCAGGTGTAGCATTATCTGTTTCTCCACAATCTTTGTAAAAAGTTGTTGTTTTGTATTCTTTTTCTTGTTCTTCTTTAAATTCACCCCAATAGGCTATTAATACAGTTAAATCTTTAAAGCCTATCTTATGTGATGAATCACTACAGTTTAGATCTGCTGTTTTGGTTTTACAACTTCCAGAGGGGCAACATGTTGTATTGTTTGAAGAATCTATATAATCTGTGTTGCAATATTGATTTGAGGAGCAGGTGGAGCCTTTGAGGGAGAGGCAGGTTTCTAAAAGAGATGAATCTGGCTCTGGCTCTGGATCTGGATCTGGTTCTCCACATTCACTACGATTAACGCAATGAGCGGGACTTGCCGTGCATCCACCTGTACATGTTTCTGTTTCTAGTTTTTGATTTGATGAACACCCTCCGCCTCCACAAGCGCTGTATGTTGTGTTACAAGTACAATTTGGGTTAGTAACTACACCACCCGTTGTATCATTTAATCCTACCCATGCTTCTGTTATCTTATTACCAACCGCTTTAAATTCAAACATACGATTAGCCCGTAATCTTACTTTAATTTTGCTGCCTATTATTGTAAAAGATTTTAATGAAAGTGGTGTCACTAATCCACTCCCTGTATTCACCCTGTTTAACTGTTTTTCCTTAACTGTTAAGCCAGAAGCTTTTGTTAATGTAAAAGGTAAAATAATTTCATAATCTGTATAGGTAGGATAACCTACGCCAATATCATTTTTTGGTTGAGTAGAATTCTTAATGCTGTTTAAAGGTATTTCTTCTTCCAAATGCGGATTATATAAAGAAAAATTCAAATTACTGCCACTCTTCTTGTACATTATATATGCAGGTTTATTTGACTTTACTTCTGCTGTTCCTACTCCTGCTGAACTTGAACCAAATATGGCCGCTCCGATAACTCCTGTATCTTCTTCTTTTACAATATGTGCTTTATTATCTAACTTAATAATCTGAATATCATTATATTCTGACGTAGATGTTTTACTTGCTCCAGGCAATAAGACTGCTGCAGATGAAAATGTTTCATTATGATCTGCATAAATACGAACATACCTATCTCTATTCGAACCCTCATACTGAATAATATCATATACACTATTTTTTATTGTTCCATCATCTTTCGTCTCAAGCTCATGCGTCACAAATTCTGCTTTTACCTTTTCATCTCTTAAAAAAACATAACCAAAGTTATTTGTATGAACCCAATTGGGTGTACCTAAATCTACAGTTTGTCCTGATGAAGACGGTAGTGTTTTAGCTCCAGTCGGTGTCTGAACTGTTGACTCATTTCGTTTAAACCCTAACATCCATGTTTTTGCTCCAGAATCTTTTGTATCACCGGTTTGTGTAGTAAGAATTTCATCATTAAACACAAACCACGCTTTTTGAAGTTTCATATTACCTCCCTTTAAATTCCAATCATAATTTTGGGCTGCCAAAGAATAATTACCATCAAGAGTGGTTACTCCATACCAACCCCATTTATCTTTGTAATTAGGGAGTGCGGGAGAAGAAAAATTATGTGGCTGATATAGGGTAGATTTTGGACCAGTTGAGCTCATACCATCAGTCAGTGTGGTCAACCCTAATATCTGAAAAGGATATTTTTTAACATTCGAATCCCGCCACTCACTAATTTTTTCTCCAATGTTTGTGGGGGTCATAACATTTACAGAACCCATCCATGGGGAAAATGAAGATGCTTCCATATTAGGCATATCCAGAGAAATCAACCTAATGCCAGCAAAAAAATTAGGTTTTCTTGCCACTAAATAGCTATCCAACGGGTAAGAAATTGCCCCATAAGGTTCTTTTACTTTATTTATAATCCCATTCATTACAGATTTATCTGAATTACTAAGACCGCTAATCTTTAATAACTTTTTAGCCCCATCAATTATTTTATGGCCACACGGTCTATATGACCACTTGTGCCCAATTATGGGGTCCACTTCACCTAAGTATGTTGTCCATTGATTCCAATTTTTAAACCAAGCAATAAAATCATCTTTATATCGAGCTCTATTATATAACTCCGTGCCTTCTATGATATATAATAAATTAGACATATCAGTAGCTATTCTAGCGCTATACTGACTATTAATATGAGCTCCGTGATAAAAGAAGCTCCAGTCGGGTCTTATCCTAGAGTCTCTTCCTATTGCTGAAACCGCCCTATTTATACAACTGACTGCAGCATCAAATCCGTCTTTATACGTAATGTTAGTTGGAATATTGCCCACTTTTTTTAAATTTGAAAAAACTTTAGCATAATCACTCTGATTTTTTTTACCATCAAAATATATAGCACTATAAAGATTGTCTAAAGCAGATGTTGCCGCGTCAGCTCCTACGCCCTCAACTGGTCCAACGCAAGCAGAAAAATGCCAATAAAAATCCTCTACTCGCTGTTTAATAATATCACTCGGTAATTTATCTCCTCCATAAACCATTGGTCGCAATGCTGTAGGTATTCCATGTTTAAATTGCCACCAATTCCATCCCGTAGCAACTTTACTACAATTATTCATATTAGGTGTATTTTCTTCAGCAAAATCAAGAGCTTTAATTAATCTTTCTTTAACTCCTGTTTTACTAACAGAACAACCATAGGCACTAATTAATACTCCGGCTCGCTTCCATTCAGTTGGATTATCACCATGCCACCCTTCACCAACAGGAGTATCTATAATATCTTTAAGCTTAGCGGTGCTTGGACAACGAATAGTTGCTAATAACTTTGTTCTTATTTTATTAACATCAGAGCTAGAAGCCGTCATCCCTACCGTAAATTCCCCCGCCACTTCCCCTCCCGTATCTTGATTAATATATGTATAAATCGTGTCAGATACATATGAGGTAATACCAAATACACTAAAAATACCCATTGCGAAAAAAATAAAGAGTAATATGCTTGATATATATAGAATTGTATATTTTTTTTGCATAGTTCGAATGTTAATGGTTTAAAATATCCAGTGAATATTTTGAACGGGGATTGTGTCATTCTGACTAAATGTCAGGATAGAGCAAGACCCTACACTTTAATTTATAATTAATTTTTAAAATTTTAATTTAATATTCATTTATTTACTCCATTGATTAAGAAATAATGCAAAATCATCTATATCTACTTTGCCATCTCCATTTAGATCAGGGGTGCTGTCTTCGCAATCTTTGTAAAAGGTTGTTTTTTTGTAATCTTCTTTTTGCTCTTCTTTAAATTCTCCCCAATAAGCTATTAATACGGTTAAATCTTTAAATCCTATCTTGTGTGCTGAATCACTACAGTTCAGATCTGCTGTTTTAATTTTGCAATGGTTTTGGGGGCAGCATGTTTGATTATTTGGGGCATCAAGATAATCCGTGTTGCAATATTGAGTTGATGGACAGGTGGAGCCTTGGAGGGAGAGGCAGGTTTGGGTGGGAGGTGGATCTAGCTCCTCTTCACCACAATCACCAGGACAAGTTGAATTGTTTTCATCACTATCACAAACGCCATCTCCACAATAAGGGTCTGGGTCTGGTGTTGTTGGTGGCACATACGGCTCACTACCATTTAAAACATAATGCTGTCCGTTGTAATCAAACTCAAGTGTAGCTGTAACCGCACCACTTTTAGTTGGTGTCCAATTACTTGCAACGATTACAGGAATATCCCTACCACTAACAGAATTATCATCGGGGATTATAGTACCAGCAGTACTTCCACCAACTTTTAAATTTACTTTTAAATTAGTTATATTATCATTACTTTCTCCATGGAAACCACCAACATTTGTAATATCTACTGCAACTAAATATTTAGTACCTGATTGTGCATTACTGGGAACACCCACATATGCTTCAAATTCTATACCACTAAATTTACTGAATAAAAGAAGTTTTTGGGGATAAATACCTGTCATGAAAGTTCCTGATGGTTTAACTTGATTTATTCTGCCAACCATCCCTCCATCAGTATAAAGTTTGACATAACTAAACTTCTTTTCTCCATTTCTCATCCTTGCACCAAAATCAGCATCTATTAATTTTGGATGAGTATTTCTGCTATCATTATGACCGTAACTATTGCCAACAATTTGATTGTCATAAAAATTCCAAGCAACTTTCCAATCCTTTAAAGCTTCTTTTGTTTTAGCTGTATTGTTTTGCTCATTCCTAATAAGTCCTTCAATATAATACTTAAAAGTATATGTCCAATATTTATACATCAATGATGAATTATATATCGCTTGACCAAGTGAATTACCTGCTTGTCCAAGATCTTTATTAGGAATATTATTTTTTATTGAATTAATAATACTTAAAAATTCATTAACGTTTTGAACAGCCCTTCTTTTTTGCTCAATATCTGAATCTTTCTTAAATCCAACATCTCTCTGTAGCCTAGTGTTATATCCAAAAACTGCATATTTTTCTGTTAAACTGGCATTTTGTTTAACATTGACCATTTGATGAACACCCTTCCAACCATTTCTTGCATAACTTTCCATATAATGAATGTCTCGTGCAATATCACCACTAAGGTTCAATGCTTGTCCAAACTTTTGAACCACAGGACTATTAACTTCTAGTCCTAACTCTAAAGCTATCCATTCTTTAGCTAAAACATCTTCTGTAGCATTAACATTCCATAAAGAACGTGATAAGGCAAAACTATTAGCCCGTTCCCAAAACCCTTTTTGTGAAGCAGCATTGTTGTGTAAAACAACACCATCAGCAAGCATTCTTTTTACACCACCAACCTCACTTGCTCCTACAAAAGGTATTAATTCCTCTCTTCCACGCAAATAAACGCTACCTAAATAATTTGGAAAAATACAATTACCTTCATGTTCACGATGTGTTTGCCATTCTATTCCTTGGTCTCCACCAGCACCAAGTACCCCATTATATGTTTGATATCTTCCATAGTCACCATGAACTGGTTTAAATCGATAAATTATTGGTAAATTCTGGCTTCTTGCTAAACTTGTATAATCTAAATAACCACTAGGATTGGTATGCCAACAAGCTTGTCCTGCTTCTGTACATACCGCTGTTTTTGGATTACTACCGAGACCAGGCCTTTGATCAGCCCAAGTACGCACAAGAATTTTTTTACCCATATTTTTTGCTACACCACCTAAAGCTACCAATGCCTTAGATATATCAGAACCTCTAACGTTTTCTGTATCAAACCCTATTGGCGGGCTTCTTTCATGATATCCCCTCCCAAAACCAACTTGCCAGATATCAATATTGCGAAATTCATTAAAAACTTCTGTGGCATGGTTTCTTAAAAGATTAACTTTATCATTCATATAACCGTCAGGCACAGTAAAAGCGTCACTGGTAACAACAGTTCCAAGATGATATCTTTTAGCACTACTAGCACCACTTCGGATTTTGCTTTTAATACCACCAATTTTCCCAAGTGCGATAGAATTTGTAAGCTTACCACCAAAAGTACCAGCCTCACTCCAAGGGCCTCCAACGACTACATAATTAATACCCAACCTTAAACAATCTTTTTCAGAAGTGGTTCCATGAGCGATCCTTATCGGAAAATCAGGCTCTCTGCTAATGCTCCAGCTAGTTCTGTCATTGTCTAATTTAAATCTTTCAATAAAATACATAGTACCAAAAACAGTACCTAATATATCTTTACCAGTGATAATAATATTACTACCGTCAGCCCTGATAACATGGCCTTCTTTTTTAAGACCATTAGCTGTTGATTTAATGCTTCCAGATACAAGACTATTTTCTTTTTTTAATATAGCAATAGAATTAGCTGGTAAACTGCCACCACTATTTTCAATACTTAAATTCTTTCCGTAAATATTTTTTAAAGCTAATTTAAGATCACTAAGTGCCACAAGAACTGCTGGATCGTTTTTCCAACTTGTGTCAACAATAATATGCTGAATACTATTTAAACTAACTGAACTTCCTGCCGTCATCCCAACTGTAAATTCCCCAGCCACTTCCCCTCCCGTATCTTGATTAATATATGTATAAATCGTGTCAGATACATATGAGGTAATACCAAATACACTTAAAATACCCATTGAGAAAACAATAAAGAGTAACATGCTTGATATGTATAAAATTGTATATTTTTTTTGCATAGTTCGAATGTTAATAGTTTAAAATATCCAGTGAATATTTTGAATGGGAATTGTGTCATTCTGACTAAATGTCAGGATAGCGCAAGACCCTACACTTTAATTTATAATTAATTTTTAAAATTTTAATTTAATATTCATTTATTTACTCCATTGGTTAAGAAATAATGCAAAATCGTCTATATCTACCTTGCCATCTCCATTTAAGTCAGGGGTATGATCATCTGTTTCTCCACAATCTTTGTAAAAGGTTGTTGATTCGTATTCTTGTTTATCTTCTTCATTAAATTCACCCCAATAAGCTATTAATACGGTTAAATCTTTAAAGCCTATCTTATGTGATGAATCACTACAGTTTAGATCTGCTGTTTTGGTTTTACAATGGCTTTGAGGACAACATGGTTCTGGGTCTGAGGATGGGAGATAGGTTGTGTCACAGTATTGAGTGGAAGAGCAGGTGGAGCCTTGAAGGGAGGAGCAGGTTTGAGCGGGATTAACACATACTTGGGAACAACATCTGTTAGAGTCAGTTGATGAGATAAAATCTAATGGGCAAGTTTGGCTGGTGGTACAAATATTTCCATTCTGGGAAGAACAGGTATTATCTGGTTCTCCACATTCACTACGATTAACGCAATGAGAAGAACTTGCCGTGCATCCACCCGTACATGTTTCTGTGGCTAATTTTTGATTTTGTTGGCACCCTCCGCCTTTACAAGCACTGTATGTTGTATTACAAGTACAATTTGGATTAGTCACCACGCCACCTGTTGTATCATTTAATCCTGCCCATGCTTCTGTTATTACATTATTAACAGCTTTAAATTCAAACATACGATTAGCACGCAGTCTTACTTTAATCTTGTTGCCAACTATTTCAAATGATGTTACTTCGTCTTTGTTTCCTGATCTTTTTTGGCGCATTGATAAATTAGAAGTTTTGGTTAAAGTGAATGGCAGGGTGATTTCATAGCTGGTATAAGTAGGGGTTTTAACTCTCATATCATATTTGCAATTATCAGCAATCTTGCGATTTACTTCTAAATGCGGATTATACAAAGAAAAAATTAAATTATTCCCACTCTTCTTGTACATTATATATGCAGGTTTATTAGATTTTACCTCTGATGTTCCTGCCTCTCCTGGGCCAAATATTGCTGCTCCAATAACTCCTGTATCTTTCTCTTTTACTATATGTGCTTGATTGTCTAGTTTAATAATACTGATATCATTATATCCTTGTGTTTCATTTTTAGTTGCCCCTGGTAGCAATACGGCTGCTGACGAGAATTCTCCTGCTGAATTCCTGTGATCTATATATACTCTAGCATGTCCTGATTCCGTACTCTCTGTTTTAACCTTTTCATTTTTTAAAAATACATATCCAAAATTATTTGTATAAACCCAATTTGGTTCACCTAAATTAGTATTTGGTAGTGTTTTATTACCCGCGGATGTATTAATTGTATTATTATTTGTTTTAAAGCTAAGCATCCATGTTCTTGCTCCTCCTGAATCTGTTGTATCTCCTGTCTGAGTTGTTAATATTTCATCATTAAATACAAACCATGCTTTCTGAAGTTTCATATTTCCTCCTTTAAGATCCCAGTCATAATTTTGTGCTGCTAGGGCGTAATTACCATCAAGGGTGGTTACTCCATACCAGCCCCATTTCTCTGTATAATTGGGAAGAATATTACCTGCATAATTTTTAAGATGACAAGAATTCTTATCTGGACAAGCCAACCTTGATCCCATGCCATCATTTAGGGTAGTTAAACCAACTATCTGAGATGGATATTTTTTTACAGCTGAATCTGTATTAGAAGGTCCAATTTTCTCCTCCAAATTAGTAGGGGTTAAAATATTTGCCGAGCCCATAATATGTCCAAATGACGAGGCCTCCATGTCTGGACCCTGCAATGAAATCAACTTTATTCCAGCAAAAAACCGAGGCTTTCTTGCAACCAAATAGCTATCCAAAGGATAAGAAATAGCGCCATAAGGTTCTTTTATTTTATTTACTATTCCTTGTAAAACAGGCTTATATCTTTGATTATGAATCCCATCGCCAGAGGGTATAGAATCTAAAACTTTTAAAAGATTTTTAGCCCCATTAACTATTTTCCAACCATGTGGATAATATGACCACTTATGTTGAATAAGAGGATCTATCTCTCCCCGATAAGTTGTCCATTGATTCCAATTTTTAAACCAATTAAATATATTACTTTTGGATGTGTCACCGAATTGCAAACTTGTACCTCTTGCAAGAGTCATAAAATCCGGTGCCTCTGTTGCAAGTCGCGCTCCATACTGTTGATTAATACGAAACCCATGATAAAAAAAACTCCAGTCGGTAAGTATCCCAACACCCCAAAAAGCTCTTGCCGCACCTTCAGATATTGTCTTTGTTATGTTAAACTTGACATCATCATTAAAATATAAAGCATAATATAAATTGGTAAATCCAGACGTCATTCCATCCGCAGAGGCAGCACCTGTCTTAATTTTCTTGCCAAACCGTTTATACAAATCTTCTGCCCTTTTCTTTAAAGTACTAGGCAATTTCTCTCCACCTAAAATCATGCCCGCACCTAGTGTTTTTGGTATTCCTATGGTTATATACCAACAATTGTATGGTATTGCACATTGTCTTGCCATTTCAGTGCCAGCACCAAATTTTTTACCACAAATACATTCTTGATATACACGGTCATTATGATTCTTGGTATTGGCTTCTCTTTCACACTGCATTCCCCATGAATTAGGATCATTTTTATCTCCTTCAAGTCTCTGCCTGCCACCAGCAAAATGACAGTTTTCTATTGGAGTAAACGGCTCAGCATAATCAAAAGAATCCTCTAATCTTTTCTCAACAGCAGCACTTCCTTTACCACAGCCATACGCCTTTATCAGTTCTGCGGCTCGATTCCATTCTTTTTCAATAAACCGAGGCTCTTGATTTAGAGGCGTCTTTAATATATCTTGTATTTTACTGTCGCTTGGACAACGTATATATCCACTATATCCTTGATTATTCATGGTTAACCTATTTTTCAATGTAATCATATCAGAACCAGCTATCGCCATCCCCACCGCATACTCCCCAGCCACTTCCCCTCCCGTATCCTGACTAATATATGAATAAATAGTATCAGATACATATGAGGTAATACCAAACACACTAAAGACACCCATTGAAAACACAATAAAGCATATTATACTAATAACGTATAGAATTGTATGTTTTTTATTCATAATTTGAATTAACTTTTAAATTTTAATTTAATATTCATTTATTTACTCCATTGGTTAAGAAATAATGCAAAATCATCTATATCAACCTCTCCATCTTTATTTAAATCAGGTGTAGCATTATCTGATTCTCCACAATCTTTGTAAAAGGTGGTTGATTCGTATTCTTGTTTATCTTCTTCATTAAATTCACCCCAATAAGCTATTAATACGGTTAAATCTTTAAAGCCTATCTTATGTGATGAATCACTACAGTTTAGATCTGCTGTTTTAATTCTGCAATGGTTTTGGAGACAGCATGTTTGATTATTTGGGGCATCAAGATAATCCGTGTCGCAATATTGGGTGGAGGGGCAGGTGGAGCCTTGGAGGGAGAGGCAGGTGTTGGTGGGAGGAGTTGGGGGAGGCGAAGATCCAGGAGGCGCAACGCTTGCGTAACTTTTGCCTATTCTGAATTCATCGTGATAGATAATTCTCTTATCAACATTCGATTCATCAGGCCGTTTTTTCCATACCCATTTATATACTCCCATCTTAAAATATACTTGACCTTCGTCATTATATGTATTAGCTCCGTCTCTATCTATTATCTGTTGACCGTCCTTCCATACCTCAAGTAATCCGCTATCATCATATCCCCATCTAATATGGAATACCCAATCAACCCATTTACCTTTTTCATATGGAGCATCCCAAATATCTGCAGAATCTCTAGTTGGTGTATTTGGAGATGCAATAGGCGATGGATCCCAATTAAGACCCACCATCCACCGGTCTTGATAAACCTTAAGGTGCACTGGTGGACCACCACGGGTTGAAGAAGGCGCATGCCATTGAGCCACAATCTCTGGAGTACTCCCAGTCTCTTTAACCCAATCATTGGGTAAATATATACTAAATCCATACCATAAATCATCCCCGATGTTCCCCGCACCATTCTTTCTGACTTCTGATCTTTTAGAATTGCCGACATCTGCATCTGTCTTATGTACTTCTGTACGCAACGCATATTGACCACTTCGCACAGGAGATGTTATTCTTGTCAAGGAATAATTACAGCACTTAGTCAATGTCCAGGCGCTCAGTCCTCCAGTTGCGTCTTCAAAATCGCCAACAAATAAAGCAGGCGGTGCACTATTATTACAACCAGTGTTAGGAGCACATCGTGTTACATTACTGCAATCATTAGGACAAGTTCTTATTTGATTCATTTGAGTAGAAGAACAGCTACCACCACCGCATCTGTCATTTTGCCAAGAAGTGCAATTGCATGATGGCCCTGTTGAATCTGGAATTAAAGTATTTGATCCATATTCATATGCTCCAATATCTGGAGCAGATCCTACATATGTAAAACCTACATCTACACCTTTATCAATACATGGTGAATTACTTTTTAATCTATAGTCGTTATTATTAGCATTAACGAATAATGGGTCTGATCCACAATTATTATTTATAAATGTATTCTTGCTGACACTTGGGTTGTCATTATTATAATTATTATAAAAAATATTATTTTTCCAGATTGATTTTTGTGTTGTTATTCCGTAATATTTTGCAAATTCAAAACTGCCTTTTCCATTATTCGCAAATGTATTGTTATATAATTTAAGATCTGAATTTAAACAATTCAAAAGCTTTATGCCCCCCCTTTTATTTCCATAAAAAAGATTGTTATAAAAAATTGTATTTGACCTCTTGTCTTTATTACAACTAAACACTACTCCGGCTAAATCTGCATTTTTAAATATATTACCTTTTAATATAAAATCCCCTTTTCCAACTGAGATACCCCACTGATAACTGCCATCAAATATATTGCCTTCTAAAACAAAATTCTCTATACTTCCTGTTCCGTGATATATTCTACTTCTTCTAATGCCGTGAGGCTCTGGGGATCCATAACCAGACCACCCTTTACCTGTATCTTTAAAAACATTATTTAAAACATGAATATTTTTAGTGTTACCACCACGATTAAAAGACTGAAAACCTATACCACCCTTTTCCACATGGTTATTTCTATATAAAATATTAGTTTGATTGCCTCCTGCCCCAACGTTCTGATTAGTAAGTGCATCATCATAGGTTTGTTCTACATAGCAATTTATGACTGAAGAATTTTGAGCACTTCCCCAAAACTCTATTCCATTGCCAAACCTTGACTCCCCATCAACACGCATAATTCCACCACAATAACCTACATAAGAATCACGAATTGTTACTCCATCAACGCCTCGCAAGCTAACACAGTGAGCATTTGCATATTTCACAGCAATATTTTCAATAACAATGTTTCTTGCCGAAACATTAACCAAATGCCCACCAACAGAAATTTCTATATTAGAACTTAATGACGCCGGATTTGCAGTTGAATACATTATTAACTTGCTACCAACACTTTTAAACTCCCATTGTTCATTTATTTCCCCTGTATTTTTTTTTGTTTCTTCGCTCCAACCTATTTCATAAATTTCTAATTCATTATTCCAACTTCTCGGAAACGGTCCATACCCCCTCTTGTAATCCTTAACCGGATTTAGCATATTTCCATTAACCTCAATATATATGTTACCAACATCTGATGAAACATTTGTCTGCCAAATATTATTCTCACCAACAACCTTGCTCCAATCTGATTCTTTGCTTCTTGAGACAGATCCTAAAATTAAAGGCTTGTCCCCAGTTCCATAAGAAGTAATAGTGATAGGGTTATTATTCCCTCCTGAAACTTTGATATCAAGACGTCCTCTCCAAACATCCCCTCTTCTTAACTTTAGAGTATCGCCTGCTTTTAATTTTGCAATTGATGAATTCAAACTTCTCCAAGAAAAACTCTCTGATAAACCACTATTATTATTATCTCCAGAATTACTAACATAATATGTATTGCTGGTAGCAACCATCCCCACAGTATATTCCCCTGCCACTTCCCCTCCCGTATCCTGATTAATGTATGAATAAACTGAGTCAGATACATATGAGGTAATACCAAATATGCTAAAGACACCCATTGAAAATACAATGAAGAATAATATACTTGATATATATAGTATTGTATGTTTTTTATTCATTTATTTCCCCCATTGATTAAGAAATAATGCGAAATCGTCTATATCTACTTTGCCATCTCCATTTAGATCAGGGGTGCTGTCTTCGCAATCTTTGTAAAAAGTTGTTGTTTTGTATTCATTTTTTTGTTCTTCATTAAATTCTCCCCAATAAGCTATTAATACAGTTAGATCTTTAAAACCTATCTTATGTGATGAATCACTGCAGTTAAGGTCAGCTGTTTTGGTTTTACAACTTCCAGAGGGGCAACATGTTGTATTGTTTGAAGAATCTATATAGTCGGTGTCACAGTATTGAGTTGATGGACAGGTGGAGCCTTGAAGGGAGGAACAGGTTTGAGCGGGAATCTCACATTGACTATTTGATACACAATTTAATTCAAAACTGCAATCATTAGGACAATCTCTTGTTTGACGCATTTGAGTTGGAGAACAACTGTCACCACATTTATCGTCAACCCAAGAGGAGCAAGAACAAGGAGTAATACCACTTATTTCTTCATAAATAGCCCTTGAAAAAGGTCTTCTATAATTTTCCTCTGGTTGCTTGCATTCTCCTTTGTCATATGTGATATATGCATGTGAATCAAATTTATAAAAAAGATCCTCTCCTCCTACTTTCTGCAAACTTTCCATATTCTGTTTGATAACAGAATGCTGCTGATCATTCCAATAACCCTTGATCATCATTAACAATCTATTATATGCAGTATCCTCAAAAGAATACTGACCATACATAACACTATCTCTGTCATGTGGTACATGCTCAAAGCCTGCGTGGTCAAAGCAGATATCATCTCCCCTGTCAGCTCCATCCCCTGCATGAAATTCATATATCATACCCAATTGACCCGGGTTGGGCTGACCTTGCATATAACCCCATTTAGTTGGTCTTGTTGGAACTATATGAGGAAATACACCCTTAAAAAGTTCGTGATTAATAACCATATACATATTCTCTCCAAAATCAACTCTATAAATCTTATTAGGATATGGATTTGGAAATTTAAAATACCAATCTCCAAGATCATCATTATTAATATATCTATTTGCTTCACTAGCAACAGTCTTTGCAAAAACATCCCTTATTCTTGCGAACCCATTACTTTCAAGTTCGTTCATAAATTGTTGATGATCATAATTATCTAGAAAACTATATGCCTCATTGTGTCCTAAAATCAAAGAAGCAGCCATCATAGCACCTGCATATGGATTAATATAGTTAGCGCCTAAAAAAGTCCTGTCACCTAGTAATGTCTTGCGATAATTTCCAGATTTATATGGAGTAGTTGTATATGCGCCATTGGCTAAAACTGCTTTAGCAATAAGTTTAATTTTATCTCTCTCGCTCTGACTCAACATTGAGTAATATTCACTATTTTCTTGAGCTAAAGCTAAACCAACCATAAATCCATTAATTGTCCTGCCCCACAAATGGCCTGCTTCAAAACATTCTGATATCTGACCATTATTAATGGTAAATTTATCTCTAATCCTTGATAATAATTCATTTCTTATTGACATATTGCCTTGGGAAAATGCCCATCCCAAAACAACAAAACCTCCTCTGCGGGTATCAGGGTTGTTTAATGCCTCATTGATCAATTTTTGGCTTGGTGTCAAGGTATCAATTGCAGCTATCCTCACCATACTCTCTCCAGCCACCTCTCCTCCCATATCTTGATTAATATATGTATAAAAATTATCAGAAACAATATTAGTAATACCAGAAAAATTCAGAATACTCACAGAAACAAATATAAACACAAAAATACATATACCAAAATATGCCCATTTAAACAATTTAGGATAACTTTTTTGTCGTCTTCTCATAAATATATTATACCACAAAATTAAAAAAATCTGATATATAAAATCAGATTTTTTAAATCAATTAATTATCTACTATTGTAATCTTATCCCACCATTTAATCTTATTCCTCCATTAATTCTCGTTCCCCACCCAGCTGAATGGTTTGCTGTAGTAAACCAACCAATAGTTGATGTTGCGCTTCTTTCCCCTTGATCATCCCAAAACCAGACACGCCAATAATATTTTGCGCCATCAAGCGGTAATGTTGTACCTGTATAAGTTTGGTCATTCACTCTTCCACCCTGACTTAACCCAACCTCTTCTTCACTACTATAAGTTAAACAATCATCAGTCATACATTCATATTGTTCAGCTATCCAATCTGCTGAACGAGCTGTTTTAGAATGTCTTAATTCATCCAAATATCCAGCCATTGGATTTTCATGCACACCAGATGCAGACTGTCCTGTACCCCACCAAATATTGTCAACATTAAAATTGTCAATATCAGAAGCATTCGTTCCTGTGTCATATTGTATTCCATCAACATAGCCAATCACATCATTGTCAGCTTCACGAACCACTGACACATGATGCCAAGCATTAAGTGTAATTGCTTGTGAACCTTCAAATACAAAACCACCTGCACCATCAACTTTAATATATACATCTAACATCTCATCATCTTGCATAATAATACCAAAGTCATCATTACTGGCATCAAAGTTCTTTCTGTTATAAATATCTCCCCTATCTTCATCTGTTTTATAAAACCAACCCTCAATCGTAAAAACACCTGCACCAAAGTCAAAAGCTGTACTGTCAGGAGTTTGAATAATATCATCAACTCCATCAAAAAGTGGACATCCATCTAATATACAAGTCTGTTGAACTGTTGGACTTAATGGTGTGCTATTTCCGTGATAAGTAGTTGAGTCTAACATTGAAGCAGATGAACTGGCTTGTGATAAATGTAATACACTTACATAATCACTATCCCATACTGCTGTTGAACTTGAATTATCACTTGCTCCTGGATTACCATAGTACATATAAAAATACTGGGTAGTTGTTGATCCTTCGATGCTTGGAACTTCCACCCAAATATTTGATACGCCTCCATATTTCTCTTCTATTCCGTAATTAATATAGTCATCTGTCATTGTTTCGTAAGAAGCAGCCAACCAGTCATCTGACCTTACTATATCTGATATTCTAACTTCATCTAATCTGCCGTCAAAAGCGTTTAGCTGTCCTGCTCCTGCCTCACCAATTCTAACTGGTGTTGTTCCATTGTATAAAGCTGTTGGCATAACTTGTCCTGTCGAACCGCCTTTAGGTACACCATCTGCAAATAATACTGCTGTTCCACCATCAAATGTAAAACCAAATTGACACCAAGTATCATTAGCTAATAACACATCGTCAGAAGTCCAGTTAGCTTGAAAACTTCCATCAGCATCATCGCCGAATGAAGCCATTAACTTTCCATCTGTGGCACTCTGTCTTAAAGCCCATTCACGAGCATCCCCTGGTGATGAAGCATATTTACTAAGCATAAAAGTATTATCATCTGCTACACTATCTGGCTCTGCCCAAGCTGTTACTGTTAAATTATCTGTTATATTAAATGAAGTATCATCTGGAATATTTACCATATCATCTATGCCATCAAAGTCCGGGCAACCATCTAAGTAACAGGCCTGTTCTACTGTTGGACTTAAAGGCGTTCCGTTATTTGTATGTGATGTAGAATCAACCATTGAAGCAGAGGAGCTTGCATTGTTTAAATGGTAAACTGCAATATAATTACTATCCCATGTCCCTGCAACATCTTGCCCATCAGAAGCACCCGTATTTCCGTAATACATATAAAAATACTGGGTAGTAGTTGAGCCTTCAATACTTGGAACTTCTACCCATAAATTAGACTCTCCTGCTTCATCCCAGCCTTCTATTTCATAATTTAATTCTGTTCCATCATAATTTACAAACCTAATATCTTCACCACTATCTTGTGTATCACTATAATCAACTCTATTAGAATTTAATTTAATCATCACTGGAAAATTTGTTAATGCAGTTGTTGATGTTGCATTATTGATAATCATTTTACTCCTATAATCCCAAGCACTGCTCCACCAATCACTATGTTCTGTTACATTCCAACTTTCTATTTCATAATCTAATGCTGTATTATCATAATTAACAAACCTAACATCAGCTCCACTGGCTTTAGTTTTTGTATAATCTATTCTATTTGAGCCAGCTTGAACCAATACTGGAAAATTTGCTAAAGCAGAAGTTGAAGTTGTATTATCAACAGTAACTTTTCGACGATAACCCCAAGTACTATCCCACCAATCACTTGCCATTTGTGGCAAAGCTGTACCTGTATAACAACTGGAACTATCTTGCACCCAATAGTCTGTACCAGAAAAATCACTAGCTGTATTTACTTGCACACAAACTTTAGCAGCCATATCAATCAAATCCGGATCATTATATATAGCGGCAAACTCCGGCGTAGTATCCACGATATTTGCCACACCATTTTCACTGCCCTCAACCTGTAAACCTGTTGGCGCAGTTGGCGCTGAATTTGTAACTGTAAAAGTATAACCTGTTAATGTGCCTTGTTCTTCTGTTTGAAAATTCAAATAATCATCAGTCATTGATTCATATTCTGCAGCTATCCAGTCAGAAGAACGAGCAGTATCTGACATTCGAAGTTCATCTAAAATACCATCAAAAAAAGTTTCACTAGTACCACCTTTCTCCCATTTTCCAATTATCGGATAAGCACCTGCATCAATATCTCCGTCAGTGGCATTATCCGTATCTATAAGTATTCCGTCTAAATAAAATTTTAATCTCTCTGAACCTAAAGTTCTATCAAAAGTCGTTTCAATGTAATGCCAACCATCATTAAAATAGCCATCACCTAAATCACCTGAGCTTACATCATAAGCTGTACTAGAAATTGTAACATAACCAGTAAGACTACCTGAATCCGAAGACAAATAACCAGCAATCCATTTATAGTAACCTAAAGACGAACCATCTGTTTGATGTTGCTCCCACATAATCTTTCCGGACTGATTTACTTCAGAGTAAAACCATAAACCCCAACTGGCTGCCCCTCCTGGATCATAATCATCTGAATCAGTTAATTCTATAAAATCGCTACTCCCATCAAAATCAAAACCACCATTTATCTTTGCTGAGACATCATCATCTGTATCCATGGTTTGAGTCGTTGCATGATTTCCTTTTCTTGTAGAATCTTTAATATCTTCTGAACCTCCATCAATATCTGTTTCTTGCATATGATGTACCATCATATAATTCTCATCCCAAACTCCTGTCGTAGTTGCGTTATCACTCGCCGAAGTATTTCCGTAGTACATGTAGAAATGCTGAGCTGTGGTAGTCGCTGAAATACTCGGAATTTCCACCCACATATATGAACTACCAGCCTCATCCCAATCTTCTATTTCGTAATCGAGTTCTGTTCCATCATGATTAATAAATCTAATATCCTCACCCGCATCTTGAGTATTAGCATAATCAACTCTTGTTGAATCAACTTTTACCATTACAGGGAAATTTACTAAATCTGTTGTTGATGTTGCATTATTTATTAATATTTGCCGACGATGACTCCAACTACTATTCCACCAATCCGTTCTACTTTCTTCGTTGCCATAAGATAAATAATCATCAATCATTGATTCATAAGTTGCTGCTATCCAATCAGTAGACAAAATCCCATCGTATAAACGCAATTCATCCATTACCCCATTCCAATAACCAGTAGCCGCAACTGCTGCAGTTTCACCAATATATAAATCATAATCATTATCTACTGCAGCCTCAATTGTCCCACTAGATACAAAAGCACCATCTCTATATGCAGATACAGTTGTTCCATTAAAAACAAAATCCAGATAATACCAATCACCTGATGACCAAGAGGGTACTAAATTTGCAACACTATATTTTGTATTTCCACCACCAAATATTTCGACTTCATCATTATCACCTGAATCTAAATTAACCAACCAACCATTACCGGAACCCCAACCCTCAAATTTTCTATCAAATAATCTTGCATGAGTCGCTGGTGTGCCTCCACTATCCCACCTAAACCAACCTGATGCTGTGAAAGTACTTCCCATATCTAAATTATCTGTTGCTTCTGTTGAAGTGGCTGTAAAATAATCAGCAGTTCCTATTAAATCAAAAGCACCATCAATTTTTGTAGCCACACCACTATCGCCATTAGCATCGGTCAGTGTAATATGATTATTATTTCTTGTACTATCTTTATAATAATTAGCATCTGTTGAATCTCCTTCCTGCAAATGCTGTACCATTGCATAATCCTCATTCCAAACCCCAGTTGTAGTTGCGTTATCACTTGCTCCAGTATTTCCGTAGTACATATAGAAATATTGTGTTGTAGTAGCACCCTCAATAGATGGTACTTCTACCCATAAATTAGAATCTCCTGCTTCATCCCAATCTTCTATTTCATAATCTAATTCTGTACCATCGTAATTTACAAAACGAATATCTTGACCAGCATTTTGTGTATTGGAATAATCTATTCTATCTGAATTAACTTCTACCATTACAGGAAAATTTGTTAAAGCTGTAGCTGAAATTGCATTATCAATCTTAATAATCCTCCTATAATCCCAACTACTATCCCACCAATCATTTGCTTCAAAAGAAAAACTTGAAGAATAAGGTCCGCCACAATTCCCATCATCATCACAAACATAAGCATAATAATTTCTTGTATTTCCATTATCTGCTTCTGTAGTTGTATAACTTACACTTTCTGGATCACGATTTGTAAAAACAGATGACTCAGCATACACCCCGCCAGAACAAGCAGTGGTTGAAGTAGCAAATTCATTAGTTTTACAAATAAATACTTTTGCCATTTCTCCGGCATCATCATCTGTCCAATCAACTGAAAAATTAATTTTTGCCCCAGTCCCAACAGGATCTGGTGAATCCGTTACCGAAGCAATTGTTGGACTATTAGTAACAACAAAACTCCCTGAAGTGGAGGCTGAACATGCTCCTGTATCATCGCATACAAACGCAAAATAGTTTCTAGTCTGTCCTTCATCAGCAGCTAAAACAGTATAAGTTGGTGCTTCAGGATCTGAGGTTGTAAAAGCAGTTGATGTCGCCCAAAAACCTCCATCACAATTTTGGCTAGTCAGGGAATCTGTTTTACAAATTTTAGTTTTAATATTTTCACCGGCATCTGCGTCATTCCAATCAACTGAAAAAATTACATCACTCCCAACACTAACTGGGTCTGGTGAATCAGTCACAGAAGATATAGTTGGCGCGGAATTATCATCATATGTAATAGATAAATATGGACGATATGATGTAGCTGTACTATTTGAACTATTTATACGCCAATAAATATTAGATCCTTCACTCTGTGAAACTAAAATCCAACCATAATCTTGACTATTAGTATACATATATTTAACTGAATCAGTCACATCGAAAGTCTCCCACGCACCATCAGCAGAAAAATATTGAGTATCATCTGCTACAGCCTGCCTATCAGATGTCCCTAACCCATCCGTTGTCCAGGGTATTTCGTTATAATATTGATGACCCCAAGTCACGTCATCAGCAGCATCGTCAGCCACACCATAACTCTCAGTAGTACCAGCATTCCAGGGTTTATTAATCCGAAAAGCATCTACATTAATATTCCCAGGATCAGGATCATCATTAGCTCTAACTTTTAAAGAAGCGGCCGTAATTTGACTTTCACCACCAACTAAACCATCTAAAGCGTCTAAATCAAATTTAATCATTGTTCTATCTATTCGGCTACCAGAAGAATAATCTTGCCCGACTCTAGTTAGAGTACCTAACCCCATATTATATGTACTTTGAGCTTCATCAATATGTGTATCACCCGCTACACCTGTATATTCACAATTTGAATTTTCCCCCCATTGTTCGGTCACCGATCCGTTATATGCAAAAGCCCATTCAGTGCCAAATTCAAATTTAAAAGTATGAGTACCTGCTTGTAAAGTTTTATGTACTACTTTAGCCACTTCATCACACTCCCATTCCGGAAAATATATAATATCTCCATCCAAAAGTTGTGGCTCCAGTCTTTCTTCGCCACAATAAAGTCCCATAAACTCATCCTCATCAATCGTTGCCTGATCATATGGACTAATTTTTAAATCCTCTTTTCCCTGTGTTGTAAATTCAATTATCCATTCATCACCGGTTTCAGGATAAGCGTGCAAGGTTATGATATTTATTTCAACAGTTGGATCTAAAATTATTGGATATTGGTGTGAATCAAGCCACCTTTGTTTTGGTTTCAACGTTAAATATCCTTCACTATTTAAAGAAAATTCTACTTCACTGGTCATGCTTTGCTCACCATTAGCATCAATTAAAAATGGTGCCGGAAGAGTAAATAATGATTTTAATGAATTACCTTTTTCACCTTTAGAATAAAAAACAAAGTCTCCAGTTCTATTTTTATCAAAATCAAAATTATCAATATTTGGGATCTTATATACAAACTCACTAGGATGCCCTGGGGATTTTAAAACAATGTCTTCTTTTAATTTATAATTCTCTTGAGTCTGAATAACATCTGTATTCTTATATGGATCAATATATTGGACCTTATTTTTACTTAATTTTTTAACTTTAACGTCTTCGGCATAAACAGATTGTATTTGTAAAAAATTACCTTTATTTTCCATCTGCAAAATATCATTAAATTGTGTGGGTATTTGAAAATTGCCCATTTTATAATACTTCTTGGCATTTTTAATCAATAAAACTCCTGAACTAACCACCACAAAAACCACAATCAATCCTAAAATTATTGCTTTAAAAGATATTTTTCCTTTTTGCTTATTTGTCCAATTGGTCATATAAAATCCATTTGTGGATAAATGATTATAAATTACCTAAAGTTAGCTTATCTTATCCATGTCTCCAATCTTGACAAAAGCCATTAAAATGCTATACTTATATCAGAGTTAGCAATAATACCTTTTAGGGTGCTCGAGTGTTCCCTCCGCGGATGTGGAGACTTAAGCTCGGGAATCCATCCTAGGAGACGCTACTCTGCTAAAAAATCATCTCAAAACTGAGGTGCTTTTTTATTTCCGAGCAAACACAGAGATGAAACATTTAACTTATTTTCAGAAGCATTCTTATTTTTTAAATACCTCGTCCCAATAACTATCAAATAACTCTTTTGAACTAATAATACTATTTTTTAATATGGTAAAATATTCCTCACTATTTTTACCCTTATTATAATAACGGAACAAAGCTCCGCAAATCCAATCAGCTATCTGAATATTGGGATTAACAGTTGAATTTAGTACAACAACCTCTATTACTCTGCAACAACCTCTTCTACCACCTCTACTTCAGGCACAACTTCTTCAACCACTTCTATCTCTGGTATTTCTTGAATCTCATCAACCACCTCTATTGCCTCCTCAATAATATCCTCAACGACTTCCTCAATCACTTCTTCAATAACCTCTTCTATAATTTCCTCTTCCGCTTCCACTTCTTCATTCTCATCAATTAACGTCTCGTCCTCTTCATCTATTATACCATTATTTTCTGACTCTTCTTGTTCCCCGTCCACAGCCTCCTCATCACTAGTCTCTTCTGCTGACTCTACTGGATCCTCTTCTTCTTCAACTACCTCGCTTTCATTATCTTCATTTTCTTCTGTATTATCTTCTTCCTGATTTTCTTCAGCTTCTTCTTCATTATTTATTGCCTCTTCTTCTATATTAATAATATAATTATTGTAAATTACACTCTCCTCAGGAGCCGAGCTACCATCAGTTACGATTGAATAATCAAGTGATGGCATTATCAATATTTCCGTTTTAGACTTAGCAATACCCATCACTTGAATCATTTCTCCGTAGTATTCAGAAACATTTGGCATAAGTGAAGTCAAAACCACACTCTCATCAGTTGAACTGGCACTTTCATCATTTAACATCATTTCAATTTCCCATGAAGAATTAGCTAAATAATATCTCGCACCAATTTCTAAATCTCTAAATCCACCAACTGTTCCGCCAATTGCCACTTGAGCAATATTGCCACTCTCTATAAATTCAGCCACGATTCCAATAGCCGGTATTTGCACTTCATCTCCTGTAGCAATATCAGCTCTTACCTTTTGAATTAAGCCTTCTTTGTTAATACCAACCGCATCGCCGACTAATAGCATTGTATTTGTTGCATATTCAAATTCAGAAGTAAATGCTCCTTCCAAATTCAAATTCTCTCGTATATCTACGTCGCCAGCAACTCGAACTGTACCTTCTACAAATAGATCACCATAGAGATCAAGTCGCTCCATAACTACCAAACCACTTTGGATTGTAACTATTCCACGAACTTCCAAATCTCCTTGGTATGCTGTAAGCGGCCGTATTACAATCTCTGATTGGTTTTGTTCAAGTTCTCCAGCATCAACCACATCAATTTCATCTGTATCTCCACCTTCAATTACCTCAATCTCACTCTGATCATTTAATCCATCAGCAACTGTAGCTGGCCGTGTATGTGTTGTCTTGTTATTAATAGATACTAAGACTAAAATCTGCTTACCCGTTGCCAAAGCTATTGTCTCACTTGTCTCAATTTTAATTTGATCAATTGTTGTAGTCGCTGTTGTGGTTGCCAATCCTTGTTCTCTTATCGCCCGCAACGCTCTTTCTTCCTCAAAACTCTCTAAAGCAGACGAAATCAAACCAGCTGAACTTGAAATCTCATCTTCAATATAGTCTTCAAGAGCAATACCAAGCACGCCAGCATCAGCATAAGTTGCCTTCATTGCATAACCAGGAGTAGAAGCAGTCGTCAGTAAATCACCTTTCTTAATTGAGCCATTTTCCAAACTAACCTTAACTGGCACAGTACCTGTTAAAGCAAGTGGTCTTGCATTGCCAAGTCGATCAAGCTCCCCACGCAGTACACCAGCCGGATCAGTGGATATAATACCAAGTATTTGATTTGAATTTGCTGAATAATTTTTAACAGCCTGCCATGAAGTCTCTGGGTCAATAACAACCACATCACCAGGCTCTGGTAAAGAAACCCAATCCTCATCAATAGATCCGCTAAATTCATCTGTTGTTGTTGGAGTCGTACTTGCACTCGTAATATTAATATTTTGTAAATGCGTAATCTCACTCAAATTCAATCCGCGTACAATAACATTTTCAGCAAAGTCACCCTGTGTCCAAGCAGTTCCACCAGTTAAATATGCTGTGCCATCAACTTCAAAATCTCCACGAATATATACATCACCAGAAGTCGCAATTGCAGCTTGCCCTGGTGTTCCTCCACCAAAGTTATTATAGTAATATCCAACGCTAGTGGAAGAAGCTACCGTAATTGCTCCTTCTACTACCAATCTTGCACCAGTACTATCATCACCATCACGAGAATTCTTAATTACCACCAAAGTATCAACAGTTGATGACGCATCTAATATTAAATTAGTTGATGAAGCTAAAATAGTTTCAAAATAATAATCAACACCAGTCACACTTAAATCAAAGTAATCACCAGATTGACCAAGTATTATTCCATTGCCACCTTGTCCTAAAATACTGGCAGTTTCTTCAAATACTAAATTAGAAGCAGTACCAACTGCGCCAATAAATATGTCGTTACCAGCTGTACCAATCTCAATGTTGCCAACATTTGTTGAAATAATTGCGTTTGATCCGTCGTGCGTAATTTCAATATAATCAGTGCTGGCACTGTCGTAAACCCGCAATTTATTTTGTGTTGCAGCAGTATTTAAATCAATAATTCCTGTTGATGCTTGTAAAACCAAATTTGACGCAGAAGTTACTATTTTTGGCGTTGTAATTTGAGTAGTAAATGTTGGCGAAGTTCCAAATACCGCAACGCCTGTTCCTGTTTCATCATCAAGCGCTGCTAATAATCCAGCGGAGTTAGTCAAAAGTCCTTGATAAATATTCGCTAAACTTGTCCCATTTTCCAAAAATTCTGATGAAGAAAAATGTCCTGTTGAAGTAGCACTTCCATCTACCCTAAAATCTCCAACAATAGTTGAACTTGCATTTGATAAAAATCCAGTATCAAAACCAATTATAGTAGTAGTGGCTACACCATAACTATTATCTGTCCATGAAAAATTCCCTCCACCACCACTGCCAGATTGTGTTGCCCAAGCTAAATTACCAGATCCATCTGTTACCATAACTTGATCTGCATCTCCATCTATAGTTGGGAAAAATAAAGTATTATTAACAATTAATTCTGCTGCATTAAATGATCCTGATGTTGTTGCATTTTCTGCAAAGTATGTAGTTGTATTTACTGTAAATCCATATGTATCTTCAAATGATGTGTCGAATATAGCTACTTTACCTGATGTTGCTGATACATATAATGGGTCATATGTTCCTGATACGTGGAGGGTTGCTCCTGGGTTGGTTGTGCCGATGCCGACGTTGCCAGCACTTCCTTCTACAAACAATTTTGCATCTGTGTCTGCATCTAATCCACCTATCCCCACATCTCCAGTTTTATCTAAAGCAAATACGGTCTTAGCAGCCGAACTATCTGCATTGTAAGTTAACAAATTTTTATTACCAACATTATCACTTATAGCTATGAGCCAATCTGGATTTGCTGAATCGTCCCACGAAATAAAATGACCACCAAAAGCAGAACCTACATTTTGAACAACAGCACCAATAAAACTTCCTTTACTTCCTCCTAAATTCCGAGCATTTGCAATAATGCTTCCATCTTGAATAAAACTTGCTTTGGAATAACTTGCTAAATTAGTGCCAATGTCTCCTCCAACAACATCTAATTTACCACTCGGACTCTCCACCCCTATCCCAACATTCCCATCTTTAACAAACAAAGTATCATTAGCAGTAAAGTTACCAGTAGTAGTAGCATTAGCTGTGATTGTTGTTGAAGCTGTTATGTAAGCTCCATTAACTGCTGTTAGTAATCCTCCTATGTATGCTGTATCTGTAGTTGTTATTGAATCAAATAATGAAGAAGTCGCATTTAATACTGCTATTCTAGCGTCAGCTATGGTTGATAGGCCATTTAATGTTACGCCTGTTAAAGTTGGCGCAGTTGCAAAGACCAAGCCTCCACCAGTCCCCGTCTCATCATCCATTAAAGCCAGCAGTTCAGAAGATGCGTCAATCTCAGCTTCCTGCAATATGTTAGCCATGTCTGCTACCAAAGATTCTAATTCTGCTTCTGAATTTAACTCATAGCTCATTAAGAATGTAGAGGTTGATTGATCGATCCAATTTGAACCATCAAACATTAACATATTGGCTGTGGCTACTCCTGTTGTATCTACATTAGATAAATCTGTAATATTGTTATTCGTTAAATCATCAGCTGTTCTGGCAGTTTGCGTTGTTTCCCAGTAATCAGAGGATGAAGTCGCCCATGTCCAATCCATTGATGATGATGTGATTGAGCCCACTGGGAAGGTTGCTGAATTGTAAACCACTAGGTCGTCAACATTAGTTGTCGTTGCATTTAAAGTAGATATTCTGTATTGCGTATCAATTAAATTAAGTACTGTAGAAGTAGCTGGTTTTGAAGTAAAGTTATCCCAATTTAGATAATATATTCCTTGTTGACTATCCAATAGATCTGCATTTAAGTTAGTCACCAGTCCTGTATCGTCTGTCGTCAGGTCAGTAAATATATGGAGGGTATCAACTGCTGTTGTCGTCGCATTTAATACTGCTATTCTAGCGTCAGCTATGGTTGATAGGCCATTTAATGTTACGCCTGTTAAAGTTGGCGCAGTTGCAAAGACCAAGCCTCCACCAGTCCCCGTCTCATCATCCATTAAAG